>Ga0070754_10002719_pt1 | contig 12829 bp, 22 predicted proteins | sample VirMetDEL_Sep_01_FD_75181 | JGI IMG/M metagenome (GOLD analysis project Ga0070754, IMG submission 75181) | Aqueous microbial communities from the Delaware River and Bay under freshwater to marine salinity gradient to study organic matter... | ecosystem: Environmental > Aquatic > Marine >... | reverse complement strand
CCGATAGCCCCGTTGATACCTTGCTCCGTCTCATCGCCGAGACCTGCACGGATCTGTGGGATCCCCTGGAGGGTGCGGTCCACCCGTCCGAGCTGCTGCCCCTGTGGTACAACTTGGATGAGCTGCACCTGCGGTTCACCCTGCCAAACGGTAGGCGTACCTATGTGTACCTCGTCCACCAGGGCTCGCACGCCCAGCCCAGCGCCGAGGACCTGGCGGACTACGGCATGAGTCTGGAGAGCGTGCCCGCCTTCCGTGACCTGCTCAACCGCGAACTGTTCTACTACTAGGAGCCGACATGTACCACCTCGACCTTGAGCTAGACCCCCCTGGTACCGTCGTACACTCCGAGACCCTGACGGATCTCGGCGAAGCGATCCAGCGGGCCTACCGCTACAACCTCGACGGGTTCCGTGTCTACATCACGGGCGGCGGTCGTCCGTCATGGCCGGACTACGACTACTACCTCGTGCCCCCTGGGATCGAGACCGCAGAGCAGTGGCTCGCCTACATGGACCGCTGCGACGAGGAGGCCCGCGCCGAGATCATCGAAGCCTACGCCGCAGAGTCGCGGTGCCACCCCCAGTTCTGGAGTTAGTATGTTCCTGCCTACCATCGAGATCGACAACGACGTGTGTGATGCGCTCCACAACAAGCGCGTCGTGCTCCGCCCCGGCCAGTGGGTCAAGCTGGCCTGGTGTACCCGGCGTGCCCGGTACATCGGATGCACCCGTGCCGGTATCCTCGTGGTCCAGCACTACGAGGGCGGCTACGATCCCCAGAAGTTCCGCGCTCTCGTGGACTACTGGCGTGGCCAGCGTTAGCCCCTCTGGGCCGACGTGATCTGTGCAGTTCCTTTGACAGGAGAGAGCCCATGCAACTGACCACCACTGCCTCCCCCGAGGAGGTCCTCGAAGCCCTCGAAGCTGCGGGGATCTGTGCCTCGGTGTCCACCGAAGACGAGCGCCTGGAGTCCCTCCACGCCGCCCGCGACGAGTGGTACGCCCACGGCGATCCCGACCTCCGCCCTGGCGAGGTCGACAGCCATGGCAATTCGGAGTACGACTACAACCCTGGCGTCCGGTACAACGACGGCGGGGAACCCCTCGGATACATGTAGGAGAGAACCATGATCGACCCCGTTATCGTCCGCCCTTCGGACCTCACTGCCCTTGACACCCTGGAGGTCGCGGCCTTCGACGTCCGCGACCTGTGCGAGACCCTTATCAACGAGGTCAGTGCCCTGGATGGCGGCGACGACGCTGCGGACGAGGCGTGCGCCATGCTCATCCGCTTCCAGGAGCTGTGCCAGGAGATCGCTGACACTGTCGGCGACGTGCGGGAGGTGTGTGATGCGTGAAGCCTTCGCCCTGGTGCTCGTCCTCGCCGCCATCCTGGCGGCAGGGTACCTCGACAACCCTGAAGCCCCGCTCCCTTGGGAGCCGTCCCTGCCCCCGTGCGTGGACGGTGGGGCCTACGCCGATGACGCCTACTGGGATGGCCTGTGCATCCCTAAGGAGACCCTGTGACCTACATCCTGTACAAGTACGACAGCAACACCGACACCTACGTGGCCAGGGTCGCCAGCGAGCAGCGCTGGCTCGACAGCTGGGAGCATTACATCAACCGTATCATTGACATGGGGTACTAACATGCGTTTCCTGACCGAGTACGACCAGCGCTGGAACATCCTGCGCACCCGCCACAACCCGAAGGGGGAGCCCTGCTCCGACAGGTTCCGTGCCCTCATGGCAGGGGAGCGTGCGGCTGACCCTGTCCTTCTCCTCGCCCAGCTGGGCGGGGGCGAGGGTGTGTACGTCAACACCGACGGCGTCCGCTTCCGCTGCTACCTCAACCATGGCCGCGCCGAGTGGGAGGAGATCCGATGAATGCCAAGTACTTCCTGAACAGCGAGCGCCCCAGCTGGGGGCCGCACGAGAGCGACACCCTGAACGGGCGGGTCTACCGTCTGCTCACCATCGACACCAACGGGGACATCGCTCACGTGGCGTCGTACGCCGAGCGCTGGTTCGACAAGCACGCCAACGACAAGGCGCGCTGGTCCTGGGGCAACGCTGCCATCGTGGCAGAGACGGCGTACGACGCCGAGAAGCTGGCCTCCGCTGCCCTCGGTGATCGCTTCGCTGGCTTCGTCCGTTGACGTACCGCTGGCCCTGCGTTACGTACGCGGGGCACTGGAGTTCCCATGCTACTGACCCCGCCCTTCCCTCCCCTGCTCTGGGGAGGTGGGCTGCTGACCGTGCCTGCCGTGGACCTGGAGCCCGGCCTCTACGCCGACGAGGTAGAAGCTGCGCTTGAGTCCGTGACGGGTGGTGCCCTGGACGAAGAGGACTTCTTCGCCGAGCACGACGTGGACCTGTTGGCGCTCCCCTACTACGTGCCCTTCCGTGACGGGCGGCGCTGGTACGGGCGGCTGACCCAGCGCGCTGGGCATGTGTGCGACCGTGCCCGCATGACCCCGGTGTGTGAGTGGGTGTTCGTCGACCTCGACCCCGACGACCCCGAGCCCTGGTCCGAGCACCCCGACCCCGAGGAGTTCGACCTGCCCGAGTACGTGGACATCGCGTACACTACTCCGAAGGGTGTGCGCCTCGTCGTACACACTGACCCCTTCCCTGCCACCCACTACCACAACGTCCATGCCCACGTGGCTGGACACCTGGAGGTAGCCGGACGCCTGCTGCGCAGCGATGCCAGCGGCGGGCAGTGGAACCGACTGCAACGACTGCCCCGCTCCACCAGGAGCGACAACAAGTACAACTATGCTGGGCCTATCCCGGCCCGTGTCTGGAGGAAACGATGACTCTCCGCAACATGACCCCTCAACAGGCGTTCACCGCTGCCGTGTGCGGCCTGGCTTCCCAGAACTGGGAGCGTTCGACCCGCCCCCACCCCATTGGCATTAACGCCTGCCGCTACCGTGGCGACGACGGCCGGCGCTGCGCCGTGGGCTGGCTCATCCCCGACGAGCTGTACACCGAGGAGATGGAGGGCGAGGCTGCCGATGGGGTGGCGGACCTCCTGGGCGTGACCGACCGAGCCCTTGTAGTCCTACTAGAGGACATGCAGGACACCCACGACACCTCCCGCAGCTACCTCTCTATGCGCGAGCACTTCAAGCGCATCGCCGATCGCTACGGTCTCGCCTGGCCGGAGGGTTTGTAGGTGCTTCGTCTCTCCCCCGAAATTCTGGGGGAGGCCCGCCGCCTGTGGTCACCTGTCTCGGGCGCTGCGGTCACCCTCCCCACCTCTCCCGCCCCCGACTCCGACTGGGCTCTAGTCTTCGACAAGCGCTGGGCCTGGGCGTACGACGGGGAGGTCCCCCCTCCGACGAGGAGGGCCACGTCTACCCCGTGTTCCGGCAGGCTGCCTACGTCCTGGCCTGCCGCTTCGCCGAGGTGGGTGCTGACCCATCGCCTGCCCGAGTGGGTGCGCTGCTCTTCAAGAGCTGGGAGGCTTCCGGCAAGGACGGTTTCGAGCGTGCGCTGATGGGCTGCTGCTCTGGTGCTACGTCCGACCACGACGGCGGCTTCCACGACGTGCCCGAGGCCGACGACAAAGAGGTCGACCGTATCCAGCGGGTGGCCTGCAAGACGGACCCGAAGTCCAAGGGCAAGGCGTACTCCCTGGACAGTCCACCTACCCGGCGCGGCAAGGAAGAGATGCGTACCTGGCTGTACTCCCTGCTCGACCGGCTCCGTGCCAACGGCTACTCCAACGTCGGCATCTACCACGCCGCGCTCGATGCTGCCGAGGCCGTGGGTATGGGACGCCCCCAGCTCTGGGCCAAGGTCCGCACCCTCGGCGAGAGGGGCGGGGCCGCTCGTCGCCACAGGGCAGCAGCCCTCGAACGCCACTGCGTTCTGTCTCGGGCCACTGCCACTGGCGACCGCATCCCAGTGGTGCTGGAAGGCCCGCGCGACAACTACATCCTGGACTTCAAGCGCAACCAGTACCGTACCCTCCATCGTGGGCTGCGCGGCTTCGAGTCCCAGCTCCGTGCTGCGTCCAAGGCCATGCCCGAGGACGTGCGCAAGCTCATCGACATCTACCTGGAGGGGGAGCCCGAGGACCGGGCGACTGCCGAGCGCTTGCTCTTCGCCCAGGTGGACGGCGTCCCATCCATCACCCTGGTGGGTGACGCTGACCCCGAGACCGTGGGCCTTGGCTACTGGGTGAGCCCCGGTGTCTGGAAGCTCATCGACCGGCGGTCCGTCATGGACCCGTCCATCTCCCCGCAGTTCATCCCCGAAGTGGACATGTGGCTGCGCTCCCTCGGAGGCACAGAGGGCGAGGCGCTGCTGGACTGGCTCGCACTGTCCGGGGACACCTCGGTACCCTGCTGTGCCCTGGCTCTGGTCGGCACGGGTGACGCAGGCAAAAGCCTCCTCGGTGCGTCCCTCTCCGCCCTGTTCGGTGGCACAGCAGCTACCATGTCGGAGAAGACGGGCACGTACCACGACGGGCTGGAGCGCAGCCACCTCGTCATGTTCGACGAGGGGCTGGAGAACATGGGCAGTGCCCGGTTCCGTGAGCTGATCACTTCCAGCCGGCACTCGGTCAACATCAAGGGCAAGAGCATCCTCGATGTCACCGGACACTACAGGCTCATCACGTCCGCCAATGACGTAGACAAGATCCTCCCGTCCAGTACCTCGTTCAGTACGGAGGCAGGGGATGCCATCGCCAAGCGTCTGCTCGTGGTGCGGGTGACCCCGCAGTCCCAGCAGCTGGTGCTCCTGGCCACGGCTGCCTGTGACCGCATCGCAGGGGTCAAGCGGTACGACAAGCGTGCGCCCATCGTGGCCCGCCACATCCGATGGCTCATCGAGAACCGCAAGGCCGACGTCCTCGCCCGGTGGGCAGCGTCGGGCAGCCAGCAGCTAGCCATCAAGGGCGGCAACCTCGATGAGATGCGCGTGGAGATCGAGGTCCGCGCCAACCACGAAGCGTACTCCACACTGGAGCGTCTCATGGACAAGGGCTACGAGCCCGTCCAGCTCGACGACGGGCAGTGGTTCGTGCCGTCCCGCATCGACGGCAGGGCCATCGTGGACGACATGTTCTGGGCCTCGGGCAGTCAGCCCCGTACCACCGTCCAGCGCCGCATCATCCTGCGGGATGCGTGGGGCAAGCCGTCCCGCCACAGGGTAGGGGGCGTCCTTCACCGGGGCTACACCATCAGCCCCGACCTCCTCATCGCAGCGGGGGTGCTCGCCGAGGAGGACTAGAACAGGAGGCCGCCATGGTCAAGAAGAAGAGACGGGTCCACAAGACCCTCGCCGGCAAGCGGCGGGAAGCACACTTCGCGGCAGGGGGAACGCCCGCCATGCTGCGAGGTCGCTCCGCCCACGTAGATGAGAGCAGCTCCAAGGCACGCAAGAATAAGCAGGCGTGTCGGGGGCGGTACCGGGACGAGGACTCCTAACGTCCCGCGTTAGTGCGTCCATACACACCTCACTAAAGTGTCAAGGGGGGTGGGGAAACATCGGCTTCAGGATAAAACTGTTTTGGTAGGGAATCCTACAGGCAACGGTTGAACCTGGACATATAACGAGTAAGGGGTGGAACGTGTGCCACCCCTGTGCCACCCCTTGTGCCACCCCCCTCTGTCCGCTACCATCGGTGTTCTCTGGGGGTGTTCCACTGTTCCACCCCTTTCCATCCTATGGGGAATCTCTCTCTGCAAAAACACGAGGAGATTTTTTTCTATACTTAGACTTCCTAGATTTCTTAGGCAGAAAAATCAACGGACGAACGCCAACAATCGGCAGGGATTTTTAAGGCCGGCAGTTATATGTGTAGGTTCGACCGGGAACTTTAAGCTGTGCCACCCCTTCTGGCACAGGGGGTGGCACAGGTGGCACAGCCACGGACGAACCTGCCCTTTCGCCCAGCCCACTAACTTCCGCTAAACCCTTGACATCTTTTAGACATCTCCCCCGCCGCTCGGCGTTAACTACGGGGAGGACACAGGAGGTACCGTGACCCGCATCAACGTCATCCCGCCCAGCCACCTTGCCGACCAGCACCTACTCGCCGAGCTTCGAGAACTGCCCCGCACCTTCGGCCTCGTCCACCGGACGGGGGACCCCGAGTCCTACCGCATGGGCAAAGGCCACGTCCGCTTCTTCGCGGACAAGCCGAACTGGTTGCGCAACCGCCAGCGTGACCTCCACACCGAGGCACTTGCCCGAGGCTTCAAGCCCAGTTACCAACCACCCGAGAGCACTGGCCCGGACGAGTGGGCACCCGACGACGACGCCATCAACATCAACCTTGAACGCCTCCAGGAGCGCCTCGCAGGCAAGCCTGGCTTCTACCGCTACTTCGGCCACCGTGTGTGGTCGGACTTCTACGGGAGCACCCGATGACGAACGAAGAGATTGAGAAAGCCCTCCGCGTTGCGGGCACCGTCATGGAGAACTTTATGAAGACGCTGGATGAGCAGCGCCTCATCAACGTGACCTTGACCAACATCGTCGCTGCCCACGAGGCAGAGATCGACGAACTCAAGGTACGCATCGCGGCCCTGGAGAACCCCGTGCAGTGGGACCAGCCCCGCAAGGACGGTGCGTGATGCCACGCCCTAACCCCTACGTCCAGCGCCTGGACAATCTCCGCGAAGAACTAGCCGTGATGGACGCGGCGTGGTACAGCTACGACGAGTGGTGCGACATCTCCGATGCCCTCGGTAGGGTCGAGGCGCTCGTCGACAACTTGCGCCTGGACGCCTACGACCTGGAGGAAGAGTGAGTCTCAAGTCCCTCATCACCGGCAAGCCTGTCCGCTACAGTCACAGCAGCCACGAGAAGTTCGACGGCTGCCAGCGGAGCTGGGCCTTTTACAAGATCGCTGGCCTCCGTGACGAGTCCGGACAGGCAGCCAAGGAGGGTGGCTACATCCACGAGGTGCTGGAGATGTACCTCGGCGGGGACGACCCCGAGGAGCACGAGGGCTACGCTCGCTGGTGGCCTGCCATCGAGGCCATCCTCCCCCACCTGCCCGAGCCGGGCACCGTCGACGTCGAGCACGAGGTCATCCTCAAGGACATCGACGGCACCGGCATGGACATGGTCGGCTACCTGGACTGGTACACCGCCGGCCGGGTGAGCGACCTCAAGACCAAGTCCAACCTCGACTACGCCCTGACTCCGAAGCAGCTGGCGGAGTTCAACCAGCCGAACGTCTACGCCTACGCCCTTGCCCAGGCGGGGGACGCGCCAAAGACCTGGACGTTCGAGCACGTCTACACCTTGCGCAACCCCCTGTCCTACGATACCAAGGGCGAGGAGTTCCTCATCGAGGGCTTCCCTACCGTCGTCGAGCGGGACCACGCCGACGTCGTCGAGCACTGGGAAACCAACGTCCTCCCTGTCGTCCACCAGATGGCGGACATCGCCCGCACCACGGCGACCGTCGAGGACATCAACCGCCTGCCGTACAACACGCGCTACTGCAAGAAGTACGGACGCCTCTGTCCGGCCGCCCAGGCCGAACTCTGCACAGCCTACGCCAACAAGAACGCCCCCCTGTACAACGAGTACGAAGACCACGACACCATCGCGGACACCCCCGCACCAGCAAAGGAGACCCCTATGAACCGTGACCTCAAGAGCATCCTCGGCAAGTACAACAAGAACCGCAGCGCTGCGCCGGCCCCTGCCAAGTCCGCACCGAAGCCCCCGTCCAACAACGAGGACCGGGTGGCTACCCTGCGCAAGTCCATCGACCCCCTCATCCAGGCCACGGGTAGCATCCCCATGGTCACCCTCAACGCCTTGCTGTCGGCGCACGACGGCATCGCCCCCGAGGACCTGGGCCTGGTCCTGGACGGGGACACCTACTACCCCGCCGAAGCCGCCGAAGCCGCCCCTCCCCAGGACGACCCTCGTGACGTCGAGGAGGTAGCGAACGCGAGCCGCAACCTGTACCTGGGCCTGGACTTCCTGGAGTTGCGGGAGGTCTTCCCGAACGGGGTGCCGGACGGCTTCTACGCAGAGCACAACCTCTGCCGTTCGTACGGCCTGGTCGTGGACGTCGCCCACAAGTCGATGAGTGCGTCCGAACTGTACGAGGCGTACGACCGGGAAGACACCTGGGAGGACGTGCGTGCCCGCCTGGAGGCCGCGCAGGCAGCCGAGGCCCCAGCACCCCAGGTCAACGCGCAGACGCCAGAGGAGGCCGTCCTGGCCGCCGCAGCGCGGTACCTGGAGGAGCAGGGCTACGTGACCGAGGCGCAGATCAAGGACGCCTGGAGGGACACCGGCCTCAAGCGGGTGCGCTCGACCCGCATCGGGGACATCCAGCGCCAGCTCCTGGACATGGGCTGCGTCATGCAGGACAGCAAGGTGTGGATGGCGGACGCACTGGAAGCAGAACTTGCCGAGTCCGTCGAGGCGTCGGGGGAGGGCGAGGCTTCAACCAACGAAACCGAAACCCAATCCGTGGGCGGAGAAGCCGACGCCCCGACGGAGGAGGCCAGCCGGGACATCCCCGCCGGACCCCCAGTGCCCACTGCCCGCTTCCTCTGCATCGGCTGCGACATGGTCGGCATGGCGACCACCCCCTTCGCTACCTTCATCGCACCCCTCACCGAGGAGGCGTGCCGACGCAACGGGGTGGAGCACTACAAGCTCATCGACTTCGGCAAGGGTCCGGGTGCCGTGGCCGCCCAGCTCCGTGCGGCCATCCGGTCAGGGGAGGTCGAGCTTCCGGCGGTCATCGCTGAACCGTCCAGGTCCCACCCCCTCATCGACGTCATCCGGGATGTCCTGGTGACCGAGGCCAGCTACGTGGTGGTGGTGTGAAGTGCCCCTTCTGCGGGTCCGTCCGTCACCGGGTAGTCAATACCCGGCGGCGCGGCGCGACCAACGGAGACGCCATCCTGCGTCTCCTCGACGAGGACCTTGACGAGAACATCCCAGCCATCCTCCGCCGCCGCAAGTGCGTGCGGTGTGAGGAAGCCTGGGGAACTGCGGAGATAACGCCATGAACATCCGTGACCTCTGGCGCACCCCGCCGGGGGTGTGGCTTGCCCCGCTCCGTCTGTGCGACCTGCCCTACTACGACGTTGACGCCGCCTCGGACTTCGACGCCGGGGTCACGGTTCCCTGCATCAACCGCATCACCCAGGAGATGGACGCCTTCAAGGTCATGTGGGGTAGCCCCGGCGACTACATCTGGCTGAACCCTCCCTTCTCCAAGGACGGCGGGGGCAAGGTCGCGTGGGTCGAGCGCGCCCTGTACATGGCCGAGTGTGGACGGAACGTCGCCTTCTACGCCCCGGTGTACGGCGACCGCTACGCCGACCTCCTTGAGGCAGGGTGTACCGGCACCATCCGCATCGGCGGAGGTCGGGTGCGACACATCCCACCGGACGGGGTAAAGGCATCAAGCCCCCCGCAACACGCACACCGCATCTGGTTGCTGGGCCGGGACTGGCCACGCTGCCGAGAGGTGTGGGACTGGAAACAGGAGAAATGGATCACATGAACTACCAGCAGAAGGAAGCACTCAAGCACCGAGTGCTCGACGCCATCTACGAAACTGTCCAGGGCGAGATGGGCGACCGCTTCGCCCAGGATGTCATCGACGACCTGGAGCTTGCCGTCCGGGGGGCCATCGAGTTTGCCGACCTGGGTGAGAAGGATGAGTGACCTCCTCGCCCGTCTCCGCGAAGCCCGTGCCAACCGCCCCCTTGACGAACTCCCCTGCCCGGAACGCATCCGTCGCCTCCCGCTTCTCGACCCTACCCCGCAAGAGTACCCCGCTCTGATCGAGAAGTGGACGGATCGATTCCACATCGACCGGCCCGACCGCCGCCCCCTTCGCTCCGTCCAGGCCCTGGCCTTGGAACATGCGGAGTGGGCGGCGTCCTCCCCGGACCCCATCGGCATGCTCGCCAACATCGCGGTCGGCGGGGGCAAGACCCTCATCACCTTCCTCCTGCCGAAGATCTTCAACGCCAAGCGCCCCGTCCTACTGACGAAGGCCAAGCTCAAGAAGAACCACCACGACCAGCTGTACGAGTGGTGCAACTACTACGACTTCGCTCCGACCCGCTACGTCGTCGACCCCTACCTTCGGGTCGTCAGCTACTCGGAGTTGTCCCAGCCGTCCGCCTCCGCCCTGCTGCGGGAGCTGAACCCCGACCTCATCGTGGCGGACGAGTGCCACTCCCTGCGGCACGCCAGTGCAGCACGGACGAAGCGCTTCCTACGTTACATGAACTCGCCATCCGGACGTAACTGCCGCTTCGTTGGCATGTCCGGGACGCTGACCAACTCCAGCATCGGGGACTACGCCCACCTCTCGCACCTGGCGCTGCGGCAGTACAGCCCCCTGCCCATCTACGAGCACGACGTGAAGCTCTGGGGCAGCGTGCTCAACGTCCGGGGTGAGCCGGACAGCACAGCCTGGCATGCGGTCGAGGCAGCAGGCATCGACACCGAGGGGCGCAAGCAGCAGCCTACCAGGGAGAACTACGCCGAGCACTTCTCCAGTGTCGCAGGTGTGGTGTGCTCGACGGGCATGTCCACCGACGTACCCCTCACCATCGAGGCCCTGCACTGGGAGGTCCCCGACGCCGTCCGCCGCGCCCTGGCTGACCTGTCCGAGGACTGGGTACTTCCCGACGGCACCGAGGTGGTCGACGCCCTGGCCTACCATTCCGCCCTGTCCCAGCTCTCCATCGGCTTCTACTACGTGTGGGACTGGCCGAACGACGAGCCGGACGAGGAGTGGATGGAAGCGCGCCGAGGGTGGTGGAAGGCGTGCAGGGAGTACCTCAAGTACTACAGCCGGGAGGGATGCGACAGCCCCTTCCTGGTCGAGGAGTTCCTGCGCAACTCCAACGTCCCAGCCCCGGGGCTTCGCGCTGCCTGGGCACGCTGGGAGGAGCAGAAGCACAAGGACCCGCCGCCCACGCGAGCGGTGTGGATTGACAAGACCCCCGTGTACCAGGCCGTAGGCACAGTGCTGTCGAAGCCCGAGCCGACGCTGCTGTGGTTCCGCAGCCGCGCCGTCGGGGAGCTGATCAAGTCCATGGGCATCCCTACCTACTGGCAGGACGAGCCCACCCCAGGGCAGACATGTGCGCTGTCCGCCCGCATCCACGGGACAGGCAAGAACTACCAGGCGTGGGCACGCAACATCGACCTGGAACCAACAACGAACGCAGCGGAGGTAGAGCAGCAGATGGGAAGGACGCATCGACAGGGACAGGAGAAGCCGGTATACTTCGGCATCAACATGAGCACGTGGGCACATCAGGTGGTGTGGGCCACGCTGCTGAACAAGGCACGGTACGCACAAGGAATTACGAAGCAGCCCCAGAAGATCCTCTGGGGAACACAGGAGGGATTCTGATGAACAACACACTTGAGGTCCTGACCCCTCTCCGGGTCGACGCCCCCTTCCGGGCACTCGCCGGGATCGAGGCGGCGCGCAGGCTCGTCGCCCCCGACGGGCGCACGGTCGCGTACGTCGCCGGCCCGTTTGTCGACGTCATCGTCGAGGCCCTGGAGAACTACGACCACCGCAAGTACACCGAGGAGGACATGGACCGCGAAGCCAAGGAGGCATACGAAGACGGCTACGACGAGGGCTACGACGAAGCCAAGAGCGAGTGGGAATAAACACTTGACAGCACCGCACACGCGGTTAGATAGCGAAGGCCAGTAAGGCACAACCGACACAGGAGATAGATACCATGGGCATTTTCCCGAAGGCAGCAGTGCAGAAGCGACAGGCAGAGAACATCGGCGGGACGGCACGCCAGGACCGTCTGGTCCCCGGCCGTTACCGGCTGCGGGTGAGCAAGTACACCATTGCTCCGTCCAGCAACCCGAAGAAGAAGAACACCACCAACTCCCTGTTGGAGGTCGAGGTGCTCCAGACGCTCACCGTGCGCAGCGGTAGCTACGAGGACCGCAACCGCAACACCGTGGAGTGGGAGTCCCAGACGGCCGGCGACCTCGCCGCTGTCAAGGAGTTCATCACCTTCGACGGCGACGGCGAGCCCGCCAGCTACGCCGACGACTACGCCCTCCAGCGCGTGGTCAACTTCGGTGCGTTCATCCTCGGCACCCGGGACTTCCCGACCGAGGCCCTGGAGGAGCTGGGCAGCCCAGCCAACCCGCTCAAGGGTGTCGAGTTCACCATCGACATTACCCAGCGACGGAGCGGCAAGACCGGCTCCCTCATCACCGACTACAACTACTCCGACCTCGACGCGGGCCTGGAGTAGTCCTCTGCCGGGGGCACTTCGGTGCCCCCGCCCCTACATCGTTGGAGGTCGTATGCGACGACGCCATATTCTCGGAGGCGTAGACAGCGACCTCCGCCAGGTCGCCATGTGGGTGGACGAGCACGTCTGCCCTGCCGTAGCCTTGGAGGGCCACCGTTCGAACGAACGTCAGGCAGAGCTGCACGCCAAGGGTGCGTCCAAGATCAAGAAGGGCGGCCCCCACAACAGCTACCCCAGCCGCGCGCTGGACATGTCCCCCGACCCCATCCCCGAGAGGTGGGGCGGCTTCCCCGAGCCGGACGAAGATGGACGGGTCGACCTGGAGGAAGTCAAGGTGGCAGCCAAGCACCTCGCCAAGTTTTACTACCTGGCTGGGGCTATGAAGGCCCGAGCCGCGTCCGTCGACCTGGACCTCCGCTGGGGCGGGGACTGGGACGGGGACGGAGACTTCCTCGACAACGGCTTCGATGACCTCGTACACTTCGAAGTGCAGTAGCATAACATCTGTTACATAACAGCCGTCATATAACCAAGGAGGCCCCATGCGACTTGACCTGT
>Ga0070754_10002714_pt1 | contig 12838 bp, 12 predicted proteins | sample VirMetDEL_Sep_01_FD_75181 | JGI IMG/M metagenome (GOLD analysis project Ga0070754, IMG submission 75181) | Aqueous microbial communities from the Delaware River and Bay under freshwater to marine salinity gradient to study organic matter... | ecosystem: Environmental > Aquatic > Marine >... | reverse complement strand
TTGCGGGTGCTTTGGCGGGTCTGCTGTGGCTGGGGTTGCAGCGGAGGGTGGGATCAAATGCCAAAAACCCGCCGGAGCGGGTTATGAAGTATTTGATATTTTTGAGTAATTTGGTTGCGGGAGCAGGCAACCGTCGATTCCTACCTCGACTGAAGACCACGGTATGAGTTACAGGTTACATCAAACGAATTTTCCTACCTTCTGCGTTGGTAAGATCCGAGCAACTCACTCGCGCGTGCTGACATTTCGAACGAGTATAAAAAGACCACTGTTGATTTTAGTCTTAGATTGACCCACTTTTCCATTTCGCGCTGCCCCGTCTGAAATCTATTAATCTCATGAGAAGTTCGCAGAAATATTGAAACCAGTGGGTCACGGCGTTACGGAAAACTGGGTCAAATTCTCGCAGAAATCAACAGGCTTCGAGATCTTATTCTTTTGTGCATGTTCCATAACGGGCAATTCTCCACGAGTTTCGCCCTCCAATAAACCCGGGGCGGTTCACGAGATCGATGTGTCCGGGATCGCTGCGAGACACTCACGTGTGACATCATCGACCACGTTTAGAATCCGAAAGCGCTCGCCGTTGGCGCACTGATCGTGGACGAAATCAAGCGACCATCATGCATTGGCCTTTGCGTCTACGAGGATCGGAGCACGCGTCCCGGCCACCTTCCTTCGAAAACGCCACCGCCTTTCCGCAGCACCCTACCGTCAATCTCGGACTGACGCGTTTAACTTGTGGAACAACTATGCGGCTGAAATGGCTGTCTGGACGGGGCGCGGTTCTTGGTCTTTTCCTGACAGAATAACCTAACCTGACAAAGCCATATCCAGGCATACATCGGGAGTTGGATCCTGATGGTCACCCGTAATAGCAGCTTGCGTCTCGCTTCACGCCTGATCAGCACACCGCCAATGTCTATTTTCAGGTCTTGAAAGCGGCCTTCGCCGAGGTGGCAGGAAGAGCCCACAATGGAAATCAACAATATATCAACTTACCCCGCATGGGCGGCGCACCCCGCCGCCCAAATCTCCCGCACTCACGCCCGCTGCAAATACCGCGGCAAGTCGCTCGGAGGGTCGATAATCGCGGTAATCTTGAGCTGTGCAATCGTCCGATCCCGCGCCCGCGTCAAATGCGTCGCCAGCATACTCGTCGCCGCCGTCACCGTCCCGGACAACGCCAGATCAATCACCGTCCCCAGCTCCGCCAAGGATTGCGAATCCGGCGGCAGCCCCAGCGAGAACAACGCCGATTGACAGGCCGCCAGCGCACGGCGATTGGCCTGTGCACTCTCCGCCAGATCCTGATTGGGCGTCGAGAGGATCGCGTAACGGAAGAACCGCTCCTCCAGCGCAAACCATGTCGCGGGCGTCAGCACCGCGCTCCGGTCCAGCGCGTTGATATCCGCCACCAGCGCCCGCAACGCGGCCGTATCGAGTTTCGCAGACCGCAGCGCCGCCGTCTCCAAAATCGTCCGCAGCTCGAACTTATCCTTGATCCGTTGCGAGGTCAGCGGCTCCACAACCCAACGCGAGGTCTGACTTTTATGCACCAGCCCGCGCTCTTGCAAACGGCCCAAAACATCGCGCACCACAGTGCGGCTCACGTCGAAATCCTCCGCCAGCAATGCTTCGATGATCCGGTATCGCCCGAAGATCAGACTGTGTGAGAATGTTCGCTCCACCTCCTCATAGATTCGCAGCCAATTGGGCTTGCCAACCATCTCGTCCAGCCCTTCGAGATCGAGGAAGATCCGCCGCAGATCATCGCGGCGCGGCGCGCCAATCCCGCCGCTCACGATAAACCCGCGCCCCGCGAATTTCGAGATCAACCCCTCCGCCTCCAAGATCGCCAGCGCACGCTTCACGGTGGCCCGCGACATATTGAGCCGCTCGGAAAGCCCGCTCTCTTGTAGCACCAAACTCGGGTAGAGGTGCCCCTGCTCAATGTTAAAGCGCAGCAATTGCGCGGCGGTCTCGAACAATGTCGCGGATTGGGCAGCGGCCTGCGTGCCCGCCTCCCTCTCTGCCTCCGCGAAATCCTGATCCGCCATGAGATTCCCTCTCCCCTGCTCGGGCGCTGCCCGCATTTTGCCGAGCATAGAACCCCGTCCGACAAAAGGAAACATAAAGACTTTGTACGCAAAAATCGTTTTTTGGTCGCAGAGGCCAATTCCACAATCTTTTCGCGTTTTGGCGCAGTTTTATGCGTATGCAGCGTGAAATGCGTTTGTTTTAACCTTTCCCACCGCTTGCTAGGCGCTGCATCGCAGCAATCAATCCTCCAGTAAAAGAACTTTGTATCCAAAGATCATTTTTACTTGCCGGGAATCAAAAAACGATGTTTGGATACAGAAAATCATAAAAACAGGGAGTCCCCAGTGCTGACGCTGAGCCAAGTGACCCGCCGCTATGGAGACGCCGTCGCGCTAGACGGTCTCGATCTCCGCGTGCCGGATGATACCTATATGTCCCTTCTGGGCGCCTCGGGATCGGGCAAGACCACCCTCCTGCGCCTGATCGCGGGCTTTGAGGAACCCGATCACGGCGAGATCGCGATTGATGGAGACCGCATCGACGGTCGCGCGCCGCATCTGCGCGATATCGGCTTCGTATTCCAGAATTTCGCGCTGTTCCCGCATCTCACCGTTGCGCAAAATACCGGCTTCGGGCTGCGCTACCGTGCGCAAAACCCGCTCACCAACGAGGCCGAGATCACGGATCGCGTGCAGCAAACGTTGGATCTTGTCGGCTTGGGCGAATTTGGCCACCGCGCCATCGGCGCAATCTCCGGCGGGCAACGCCAACGCGTGGCACTTGCCCGCACCCTCGTCACCGAACCGCGCATCGTGTTGCTGGATGAACCGCTGGGCGCGCTAGATGCGAACCTGCGCGCGCGGATGTGTGACGAACTGCGGGCGATCCGCGAACGGCTGAAGGTCAGCTTCCTGCATGTCACCGGATCGGAGACCGAGGCGCTGACGATGGGCGATCAGGTCGCTGTGCTGTCGAACGGCAAGATCACCCAATCTGACGCCCCCGCGACCCTCTTCGCCGAGCCTGCCACCGCCGCCGCCGCGCGCCATCTCAACGCGTGGAACATCCTGCCCGCCGCTTTGATCACCTCCCAAACGTCGCCCCGAACGCCCGCGCAGACCGCCGCCCAGCTCGCCGTGCGCTTCGATCAAATCGACGTCGCCTCGGAGGGCCAAGCCCCCGCGCACCATCTGCACCTTCGGGCGCGCTATCTGACCGGCGAATTCAACGGCCCCACCGCGCTCTCCTTCTTCCGCAGCGCAGACGGCAGCCTCGTTCAGGTCATCGACCATCTGAGCCAGCCGCGCCTGCCCGATCTGATCGAAGGCGCGAGCTATGATCTTCACTTCGCGCCAGCAGCCGCGCGCCCCTTCCAAGGAGCCGCTTGATGGCCGATATCTCGACCCATACCGCCCTCGCCACCGCGCCCTCGCCCGCGGCGACCCGCGTGAAGAAAGATCAACGCCGCGCTTGGTTCTTGCTCAGCCCCGGATTGATCTGGATGGCGCTGTTCATGGTGCTGCCGATGTGCATGGTGGTCTATGTCTCGTTCTGGACACAAACCACCTTCGCCGTGGAGCCCACCCTCACCGCCACAAGCTGGGAACGCTTCCTCTCCTCCTCCACCTATCTCGGCGCAATCGGCACCACGCTGCGGGTCTGGGCCATCGTATTGGTCGCGACGATCGCCGTCGGCTATCCGGTCGCGCTCTATATCGGCCTGTTTGTGCGCAATAAAACCGTGCAAACCGCGCTGCTCGTCGCCTGTGTGATCCCGTTCTGGACCTCGTTCCTGATCCGCGTGATCGCATGGCGTCCGATGCTGGGCACCGAAGGCGCGATCAATGTGATCTTGATGAAACTCGGGATCATCCAAGAGCCACTGACCTTCCTGCTGTTCTCGGAATTCTCCGTCCTCGTCGGCATGACCCAGATCTATTGTGTCTTCATGGTCGGGCCGATCACCTTCATGCTCGGCCGGATCGACGGCTCGGTAATCGAAGCGGCCCGGGATCTCGGGGCGTCCTTTGGCACGATCTTCCGCAGGATCATCCTGCCGCTGTCGATGCCCGGGGTGATCGTCGGTTCGATCTTCGTCTCGGTCATGGTGCTGGGCGAATTCGCCACCGCCGCCTCGCTCTCGGGCCGCAAGGTCAATCTGCTCGGCAATATCATCGTCTCGCAGGTCGGATCCCTCAAATGGGCCTTCGCCGCCGTCGCGGGCGTGGTCCTCACCCTCATCATCACCGCCGTCATCGCCCTCGCACTGCGTGTCGTCGATCTGCGTAAGGAGATGTGATCATGCAATCCCCGATCCTCCGCCCCGCCCTCGCCGCCTATACCGCGCTGTTTTTGCTGTTCCTCTACGGCCCGATGATCGTGCTTGCGATCCTGTCGTTCCAAAGCATCGACGGCGGCCCGCAATTCCCGATCCGAGAGTGGTCAACCTATTGGTATCAACACCTCCTCGGCCTCACCGAAACCTCCCGCGTCTCGCAATTGCCCGTCGGCGATAGCCTGATCCGCTCCATCGTGCTCGCGATCATGACAACTTCGGTCTCGACCGTGCTCGGCGTGATGAGCGCGGAAGCCTTCCGCACCAAGTTCAAAGGCTCCGGCCCCGCCTTCTACCTGATCATCCTCGGGATGATGGTGCCGGGCGTGCTCGTCGGCCTCGGCATGGCGCTCCTGTCCAACACGCTCGATATTGGCCGCGCGTGGTGGGGCACCTCCTTCGTGCTGCATGTGGTTTATACCTACCCCTTCGCCTTCCTCGTGATGCTGGCCATCTTCAACCGCTTTGATCGCACGGTAGAGGAAGCCTCGCTCTCGCTCGGCGTCAGCCCCGCGCAGACCTTCCGCCGCGTGACGTTCCCGATCATCTTCCCCGGCGTGCTCTCGGCAATGCTGTTCTCCTTCACGCTGAGCTATGATGAATTCGCCCGCACCCTGTTCACTGCAGGCCGCGATCTGACATTGCCGCTCGCGATCTACGGCACATTCTCCGTCGAGATTTACCCCAATATCTTCGCCTTCGGCGTGCTCACCACCCTCTTCAGCTTCACGCTCCTGCTCATCTACGGGCTGTTGATGAAGCGCTTCACCGCCAAAGCCGCGCGCTATTCCGGTCAGGAGGACAGCTGATGATCGCCCTTGTCACAGGCGCAGGCTCCGGCATCGGCGCGGCAATCGCGCTCCGGCTCGCCACCGATGGCCACCGCGTCGCAGTCAATGATCTGTCGCTCGCCGCCGCCAAAACCACCGTCGCCTTGATCGAGGCCCATGGCGGCAGCGCCATCGCCTACGGCGCGGATGTCAGCGATGCCCCCGCCGTCGCGGCAATGCTGACCCAGATCACCCATGATCTCGGCGCGCCGGAAGTGCTCGTGAACAACGCAGGCTTCGGCCATCAGGCGCCGTTCACCGATATCACCCCCGATCAGTTTGATCGCATCTTCGCGGTGCATGTGCGCGGCAATTTCCTGTGCACCCGCGCCTGCCTCCCCGCGATGCTGGCGCGCGGCACAGGGCATATCGTCAATATCGCCTCGCAACTCGGCCAGATCGGCGGCGTCGAGCTGGCCCATTACGCAGGCGCAAAGGCCGCGATCATCGGGATGACGAAATCGCTCGCCCGCGAAGTCTCCGCCCAAGGGGTGCGCGTCAACGCCATCGCCCCGGGGCCGATCAACACCCCCCTCGTCGAGGCCCTCTCCGAGGAATGGAAAACCGCCAAACGCGCCGCCCTGCCCTTGGGCCGCTTCGGCGCGCCGGAGGAAGTCGGCGGCGTGGTGTCCTTCCTGATCTCGCCCGATGCGGCGCTTTTTGTCGGTCAGACCCTCGGCCCGAATTCTGGAGATGTGATGCTATGAGCCCCCAACCCCGTATCGTCCTTGTCACCGGCGCAGGTATCGGCATAGGCCGCGCCACCGCCCTTACCTTCGCCGCGCTTGGCGATCATGTGATCGTCACCGATGTGCTCTCGGCTGAGGGCGGCGCCACCGTCGCACAGATCGAAGCCACCGGCGGCAGTGCCGAATATCACCCGCTCGATGTTCGCTCCACAGCGGCCGCCGATGCGCTGATCGCCGATCTCAACGCACGGTTCGGCGGGATTGATGTGATCATCGCCAATGCAGGCATCGCCCACCGTGTGCCGATGGCCCAGATGACAGATGCGAAATGGGACGAGACCTTCGACATTGACCTCAAAGGGATGCTCCGCGTCATTCGCCCCGCCCTGCCCGCGATGAAACCGGGCGCGTCGATCATCTGTCTGTCCTCGATCATGGGCGTCTCCTACGGCTGGGATGAGCATGTCCATTATTCCGCCGCGAAGGCGGGCGTCATCGGGATGATCCGCGGCTTGGCCGTCGAATTCGCCGCCCGTGGCATCCGCGTGAACGGGGTGGCCCCCGGCTATATCCGCACCGCGCAACTCCTCAACCCCGGCCATAGCCTCGGGCCGGACGCGGCAGAGATCGCCTCGCCCTATATCCCGATGCGCCGCCTCGGCGACCCCGAGGAGATCGCCAATGTGATCAAATTCCTCGCCTCCGCCGATGCTTCCTACCTCACAGGTCAGGTGATCACCGTCGATGGCGGCCTCACCCCCGGTCGGTACTGATCCGACCTGCCTCAACACCATCCCCCAAAAGGGGCCGACAAGCGCCCCGACCACCCCACTCAAACCCAACAACAGGGAAACCAGATATGACAAACACCCATAGCCGCCGCAGCTTCCTGCGCTACAGCGCCGCCGCAGGCGCCGCAGCCCTCGGCGCAGGTCTCCACCCTTGGTCGCGCATGGCGCGCGCCGCCAATCTCTCCGATCAAACCCTGCGCACCACCGGCCTCTCGGTCACCGTGCAAGATCGGCTGCTGGAAATGTTCAAAACCGCCTCCGGCATCGGCTCGGTCTCCGGCACCCCCAGCACCTTCCCCGATGCGCAGACCAAGATCCTCTCCGGCTCGTCAGATTATGACTGCTGGGAAATCATCGGCGAGCGCCTGCCCGCCCTGATCGCCACCGGCAATGCCGAGCCGATCCCTGCCGCCGAAATCCCGAATTGGGCAGGCATCCGCGACACGTTCACCAAGGTCGATCCGAAATGGGATCGCAGCGCGCAAATCTCCGGCCAGATCTGGGCCGACGAGGCACAAACCCAACTCTACATGGTGCCCGCCGTCTTCAACTACGACTCCATCGGCTATAACCCCGATGTGCTCTCGGCCGAGGAGGCGAACACATGGACAGCGCTCTTCGATGACAAATGGAAGGGAAAATCCGGCCTCAACGTCGATCCGCTGATCGCCATCGGCCAGGCCGTACTCGCGATGAATTCGCTCGGGCTGATGGAGGCGAAAAACCCCGGCAACCCGACGATGGACGAAATCGACGAGGCCGCGAAATTTCTGATCTCGAAAAAGAAAGGCGGCCAGTTCCGCGCACTTTGGGGCGATTTTGGCGAATTGGTGAACCTGATGGCCTCGGGCGAGATGGTCGTCTGTGATGCGTGGCAACCGGCCGTTATGGCCGTCAAAGCCCAAGGCAAACCGTGCATATACGCCACCCCCAGAGAAGGCTATCGCGGCTGGGCCATCGGCCCGTCGATGATCAAAGGCACGCCAAACCGCGAAGCGGTCATCGCCTATGCGAATTTCTGGCTCTCCGGCGAACCGGGCGTAGCGGTGACCGAACAGGGCTATTACTCGCCCTCCACCAATATCAAAGACGCGATGGATCCCGCCAAATACGCCTTCTGGTATGAGGGTCAGCCGTGGCAGGGCGAGGCCGAACGCGGCATTAATCCCGGCGATCTGCGCGATGGTGGCTCGCTCGAAGAACGCGCCGCCAATGTCGCCTACTGGCACCAATGGCCCGATGCCTATGACCACCTGATCCAGCGCTGGGATGAATTCCTCAACGCCTAATCTCCTTCGGGCGGCCTTAAGCGCTCCGAGGCCGCCCCCACCCCCCCCTTACAAAAGGCACATCGCGCATGGTTTACGACCTTGAACTGAACTCGGCGGGAAAAACCTATGCCGACGGCACCGTTGCCGTCTCCGGCTTCGATCTGAAGGTGGAGAAAGGCGAATTCGTTGCCTTCCTCGGCCCCTCGGGCTGTGGCAAATCCACCACCTTGCGGATGATCGCCGGATTCGAGAGCATCACCACGGGCGAGATCATGATGATGGGCAAAACCGTCACCCAGACCCCGCCAGAACAGCGCCCCACCTCGATGATCTTCCAAAACTACGCGCTTTTCCCGCATATGACCGTGCGCGAAAACATCGGCTTCGGCTTGGATGTGAAGCAGATGCCGAAGGCCGAGCGCGACCGCAAAGTTGACCGGATCCTCGATATGTTCGATCTCGACACTTACGCGGATCGCAAAGCAGATCGGCTCTCGGGCGGCCAACGCCAACGCATCGCCCTCGCACGCGGCCTCGTGGTCGAGCCGGAAATCCTGCTCCTCGACGAGCCCCTCGGCGCGCTCGATGCCAACCTGCGCCGGATCATCCAGAACGAGCTGAAACTCCTGCAACGCGAACTCGGGATCACCTTCATCTTCGTCACCCACGCCCAATCCGAAGCCCTCGGCCTGTCGGACCGCGTCGTGGTGATGTCCAATGGCGTGGTCGAACAAATCGCCCCGCCGCGCGATCTCTATCGCCGCCCCGCCACGCCCTTTGTCGCAGAGTTTATCGGCTCCAACACTGTCATCGAGGGCAAAAGCTTGGGCGCCAGCACCGCAGGCCGCGCCCGTATTGAGACCCCGCTCGGCGTGATCGAGGGCATAGGCAGTGGCCGCGAAACCCTTGCCGCCATCCCCGCCGAAGCCTTCCGCATCACCCCCCAAAATACCGCAGGCGAGATCTTGTTCAACGGCACGGTCACAGGCCGCAAATTGATCGGCGCCATCGGGCATCTGCGTGTCCGCCTCGCTGATAACCGCGAAATCTCCGTCGAAGTCCACGCGGATCGCCCCGAGGTGCGCTCCCTCACCCCCGGCGCGGCGCTGACCCTCGGCGTTGATCCCCACTCCATCACTCTCATTCACGCATAACAGGTTAGGAGACCCCCAATGGCTCAGAAAGAAATTCTTGTCGGATTCGGCATCGATGTGGATGCCGTCGCAGGCTGGCTCGGCTCATATGGCGGCGAAGACAGCCCCGATGATATCTCGCGCGGCATGTTCGCAGGCGAAGTCGGCTCCCCGCGCCTGCTCGATCTGTTCGATAAGCTCGGCATCAAGACCACATGGTTCATCCCCGGTCACTCGGCGGAAACCTTCCCCGAGCAAATGAAAGACGTCGCCAAGCGCGGCCATGAAATCGGCATCCACGGCTATAGCCACGAAAACCCGATTGCGATGACACCGGAGCAAGAAGAAGCCGTGCTCGATAAATGCATTGGCCTGATCACCGAACTCTCTGGCAAACGCCCAACCGGCTATGTCGCCCCGTGGTGGGAATTTTCAAACGTCTCGAATGAGCTCCTGCTCAAGAAAGGGATCAAGTACGATCACTCCTTGATGCATAACGATTTCACGCCCTACCGCGTGCGCGTCGGCGATAAATGGACAAAAATCGATTACGCTGGCAAGCCGGAAGACTGGATGAAACCGCTCGAGCGCGGCGAAGAAACCGATCTGATCGAGATCCCCGCGAACTGGTATCTCGACGATCTGCCGCCGATGATGTTCATCAAGAAAGCCCCCAACTCGCATGGCTTCGTCAATCCGCGCGATATCGAGCAAATGTGGAAAGACCAATTCGATTGGGTCTATGCCAATATGGATTACGCCGTCTTCCCGATTACCATCCACCCCGATGTCTCGGGCCGCCCGCAGGTGCTGCTGATGCTGGAACGCCTGTTCCATCACATCAATTCCCATGAGGGGGTCAAATTCGTGACCATGGATGAGATGGCCGATAATTACGCCGCGAAATTCCCGCGCCCGTAATCCGTCCTCCCTGACTTGGCGGACGGGTGACCTCCCCGCGGGCGCTGCCCGCGCCCGTCCGCCGCCTTTTGTTTACGTTGAAAGGGCCATGCCATGTGTTCGCTCTGCGGAATTTTGGGATGTGACGACCATTGGACAAACGCAGTGGATCGCCCCGGCGTCTATACCCGCAACACCGATCGCCAATCGCGCCAATCCGAATCTGCGCGGCGCTTGGCGGCAGCCAATCAGGTGCTCTCCTATCGGCGGCTGAAACTGGACCTCTGGCAGGGCCGCTCTTACGTCCTGTCCTCGCCCACTGGCGCCTCCAACGTCTTCGACGCGCTGTCGCATCTTTGGCCCGAGGCCGAAGCCCTCGCCCCGCGCGGGTTTGATCCGCTCGACGAGGGCCTCTTGGCCTGGATGGAGGCACAGCAAGCATGACGCCCCGAAACCAGATCCCTCCCCAAATCACCCCGCCGAAAATGACCCCCGTGCTCTTGCTCACGGGCTTTCTCGGCTCCGGCAAAACCACATTGTTGCAACGCCTGCTGACCGATCCCTCGCTCGCAAACGCCGCCGTTTTGATCAATGAATTCGGCGAGGTCGGCCTCGATCACCACCTCCTCGACCGGATTGACGATAACATCGTCTTGCTCAAATCCGGCTGCATCTGCTGCACCGTGCGCGGCGAGGTGGCCGATGCGCTCCTGAATCTGGAAAGCCTGCGCACGCGGGGCGACATTCGCTTTGACCGCGTCGTGATCGAAACCACCGGCCTCGCCGATCCCTACCCCGTCTTGCAAACCCTCACCGCCCATCCGGTGCTGCGCAGCCATTTCACCTCCGGTGGCGTGATCACCACAGTCGATGCGGTCAATGCCGCGACCCAAGTCGACCACCGCGCCGAGGCCGTGCACCAGATCGCCGCCGCAGATCGAATCGTGCTGACCAAAACCGATCTCGCCACGCCCGAGCAAACCTTCCGTCTGCGCGCGCGCCTGATGCGGATCAACCCCGCCGCGCAGGTGGTAACCTCGCAGCATTCCCTCCCCGAGATCCTCGACGCGTTGCAGCCTTGGGCGCTGCCCGCCAACTTCCCCGCCAACTTCCCCACTGGCTTCCCCACCAACGTCCCATCAGCCCTGCCGCATCTGGCAGCTGGTCATTCCTGTACCCCGCATTGCGGCCCCGATTGCGCGCCCCAAACAGCCCCCTCCCCCGCGCATCACCACCACCAGGATGAGACGCTCGGCGTCACCAGCTTTTCCCTCGTTGTCGACCAAGCGATTGATTGGACTATGTTTGGCACTTGGCTTACGTTGCTCCTGCATAGATACGGTGATCGGATTTTCAGGGTGAAGGGAATATTGGTGATTGAGGGCGAAGATTTCCCCGTTGCGGTCCACGGCGTGCAACATCTGGTGCATGCCCCAACCCATATGGAAACATGGCCCGCAGGCCCGCGTCACTCGCGGCTTGTCTTCATTCTGGAAGGGCTCGATCCCGCGCTGATCCGGCGCTCGTTCAAAGCCTTCACGGGCCTCACCGCCGTCGGGACGGCCGCGTGACCGAGCCGCTCCGAATTCTCACCACCGAAGTGCAACCTTGGCGCTTGCTGCAAGAGCGCGCCGAGGCCGATCTCGGCTTCCCGCTGGTCTTCATCGAGCAGGATTTCGTCAGCGCGCAGCGCACAGCCGCCGTCGCCCCCGCCAGCTATGACATCTACGATCAGTGCTTCCACAATCTCGATATCGTCTGGAACTGGCGCGCGATCCAATCGATCGAAACCAAACGCATTACCCATTGGAACGATCTCGATGATCTGACCCGCACGCCCCGCCCCCGCGCGCCCCATGGCATGGGAACGGGCTTGGGCGATGCGCCCGCCTCGCGGCTTTATGTGCAGCAGGATTCCACCCTCTCCTCCAGCCCCACAGGCCGGATCTCGATGCTGCCGACCTTCTACAACTTTGATAGTTTCGCGGTGGAAACCACAGGCATCGACGTGGACCGCGAGATTACAAGCTGGGCCGAGCTGCTCAATCCGCGTTGGGCGGGCCGCGTCGCCTTTGTCGATGAACCCGCCATCGGTCCCTTCGATCTCGCCATGGCGCTCGCGGCTGCGGGCGAGATGGAATTCGCCGATATGGGCAATATGACCGTCGCCGAGATTGACCAGATGGCGGGCCATGCCGAACGGCTGATCCTGTCGGGCCATCTCAACCGCTTCTGGCGTCACGCCGATGAACCTGTCGCGCGGTTCCGCACGGGCGAGTTGAAAATCTCCTCGATCTGGTCGCCCACGATGGTCGCGATGAAACGCCAAGGCATCGGCGTGCGTCAGGCCCGCCCCGTGGAAGGCTACCGCGCATGGCACGGCGGCATGTGCCTCGCGCGCCATCTCACCGGATCGCGCCTCGATCAGGCCTATGCTTGGCTGAACTGGTATCTCGATGGCTATGCCGGCACCGTCGTCACCCGCCAAGGCTATTACATGTCCGCGTTCGAGCCTGTCCGCGCGCTGATGCCCGCAGCCGAATGGGATTACTGGTATGAGGGCCTCCCCGCCGCGCATGACCTCCCCGATGTGACCGGCGCGCCAGCCATCGTCAAAGGCTCCACCCGCTCAGGCGGCTCGTTCCGCTCGCGCGGACGCCATATCGCGATCTGGAACTCGACGATGGACGAACACAATTACCTCGTGCGCCGCTGGAACGAAATCGTCGCCCTCGCCGAGGCGAAAAACCGCCCCAGCCGCCGCGCAAGCTGATCACCGCCCCGCGGAAAGGATCCTCCATGTCCCATATCGTTTTGCTCGCCACCGGCGGCACCATCGCCTCGCG
>Ga0070754_10002712_pt1 | contig 12844 bp, 13 predicted proteins | sample VirMetDEL_Sep_01_FD_75181 | JGI IMG/M metagenome (GOLD analysis project Ga0070754, IMG submission 75181) | Aqueous microbial communities from the Delaware River and Bay under freshwater to marine salinity gradient to study organic matter... | ecosystem: Environmental > Aquatic > Marine >... | reverse complement strand
CAACTAACATTAGATAGACAAGATATTCGAAGCCTTGTTTATGATTATGCTTTTGCTCTTGCAGGTAGTCGTGAAGACGGTAAATTAACGGATAAAGACATTGCTAACGCTATGATTACTTTAGGTGGTGGTGATATTGCAGAAGGCAAATGGTTTGCTAATCCTGATGCGCTTATTCGTGGTGTTAGTAACGCCCTTGATTTAGCGGCTAATAATTTAGGTCCCCTTCATAACCAAACTATGCAAAAAAGTATTGACCTCGCTATTGCTAGTGGCACATCTGAAGCTGACGCTGAAGCACAATACCGATTTGACCCTAAACGTATTTTTCGTAGGCTTGCGGCAGACCCGACTCTACATGAACGTGTGATCTATGAAAATGGTAGTTTGCGCTATCAACCGCTAGATACTTATAGAAGCACTTATTTACAACAACAAACAGCTATTCCTATAGAGGCTTTCCAAAAAGCAAGACCAGAAGTACAAAACGCAGCATTGACTTTACTGGATCTACAAAAAAATATGGGAACCCAACAAGGTCTAGATGAACTCGACGCATTTATAGATCAGCTAGAAGCCCAAGACCCAACTTTACTAAATGAAGTTTTGATGTTAATTCCAGCACTTCAGGGGACTCAATAAATGGCACAAGACGATGTAATTAACCTTGATCCCTATATTATTCAAAGGTTACAACAGGCTTCTCAAAATACTGCGGCAACTCAAAATGTGCCTACCGTTGCACCAATGTCAACGAATCCCCAACTTACTAATCTCCCTGGATTAGTCCAACAAGACACGTTTGAAGAAGGACAACCCGTTACTGTTGGAGACAGCCTTAGACAATACTTTCCTGATTTTGGCGGTATTTTACAAGACTATAATTATAACCAACTTGAAATGTTAAAAGGTGTTGTTCAAGGAGACCCTAACCTTTTTAAACGATTAGAGCCAGCACCAAATATTGTAGCATCTGCTCAAGCTGGGATTCTTAACGAAGGCGCACCTATGGGTGTTCGTTTTGGGGCAAGCCTTTCGTCCGTATATGATGACGAACGAATGAAAGAAATAACAGAAAAAGGTCTGAAAGATCATTTCTTAGGAGAAGGGCTAATTACAGAAGACTATAACTTAGGTCTTCGTATTGGTCCTGAAAGCCAAAGGTTAGAGTTCCGTGATCCTCGGTTTGGCGGTAAATATAACGTAATCGATCCATTTGGTGCTTCTGACCTTGCTACTGGTGATGTCGTTGATATTTCAATGGATACGCTTTTACCAATCGCTACTGAAACAGTAGCAGGTATGTTTGGTGCAAGAGGCGGTGTTACTGGTTCTATTGCTGCCGCTTCAGGGGCAGCTTGGGTTACTGCATACGCTCGTTTAAAAGCTGCACAATTAGCTGGGTATTTACCCGAAGATATGACCGATGGTGAAATCTATAATCAGGCTTTTAAAGAAGCTGGGTTATCGGCAGGGGCTGGGTTAGCTGGTAATTTGTTTTTTAAAACTGTCGCCCCTATTGCTCGTAAAATAGGTTTAGCAAACCCTAAATTACCTATGGATATTGACGAAGAAACTTTCATTAAAGCCTACGATGATTTTCTTTTAACTCCAGAAGGTAAAGCATTACAAGCAAGCGGTATTACTCCTTCAGCGGCACAAATCATTGAATTTATGAGTAAACAAGAAGACGCTAGTGTTTTAACAAAAGTTCAACGTCAAATGCAAGCAGAAGAATTATCTCGGCTAGAAGAAAGTGTTGCTATGTCCCCACGAGCAGGGGTTGGTGAAGCGGTTATTCAACCTAGTAAAGTAGCGACTGCTAAAGCTGAAGAACTTATTGAAACAACCGCGAAAAAAGATATGCCAGCAGGGGTAGATAGAACAACGCCCCCTCCTACAGAAGCAGAAGCCTTGCGTCTTGGAACTGGGGTTCAACGTACTTTACAAGAAACATTTGAACAAAATAAAGTTTTAGCAAACCAAACGGCTAATAACGCTATTGATAGCGTTGATTCGCAAATAAATGAATTAGTTAATTTACCGCCGCAAATACGTTCAAGAAGCGATATTGGTAGCGCGGCATTAGACGTTGTTAATAGAAACTATGACGACGGCATAAAGGCTTTTGATAGACGTTATACAGGCGTTTGGGAAAAATGGGCAGAAGCAACAGGTAAATCATTAGACGCACCTACAATTAAACCAACAGAAGCAGTAGCTTTAGCAAAACAATTTCGTAATCAACTCGACGTTAGAGCTTTTGCTTCTTCAGGAGATCTGGCTACTATAAATAAAGTATTAGATACTTTTGCTTTAGAAGGCGGTAGAGGTGCGGCTGTTCCCGTAAAACAGATTTCTATTAATCAACTAAACGATAACATAAAAGATTTAAGGCGTTTAGAAAGACGAGCATATTTAGCTTATCAAAGCGGAAGAGAAGACGCACCAAGTCCTGAAATTATTTCAGAAATGGTTGATGCTTTAGAAGCTGTTCGTAATCGTGCTATTTCTGGTAAAAACCTACCAGACGGTTTAGCTGACGAAATTAAACTTATTGACGAAGATTTTGCAACTTGGGCTACACGTTATAGAAATACTGCTTTATCTGGTGTTGCAAAATTAAGAAAAAGCAACCCAGAAGCCGCTGTAAAAATGTTAATTCAACCTGATGACCAAGGCGGTACTCTCGTTCGTGAACTAGCAGAAGAAATTAGCTCACCAGAAAACGCAGACTTAAAAGCTGATCTTGGGAAGACTTTAGTTGATATGTGGAAAAGGGATGTCGTAACCGTAAAGAACGGTAAAATGACATTTAACCTTGCTAAACACGATGCGTTTCTTAAAAACTATGGTATCGCTTTAAACGAATACCTTGGTCCAGCAGAAAAATCTGTTTTAGGTTCTGCAAGAAAATTTGCTGATGTTATTGCTAATAATGAAGCTAAAAGGCAAAGCGTTTATAGAGAATTAGAAAAAAACCTTGATTTAGCTGGTGGTACTTTAAGGAAACCTGAGTTTGTTTTTAAGGAAACTTGGGAACCAGGAGGGTTATCAGCCTTTCAACAAGTAGATGTAGCTCTGCGTAAAGATCCGTCACTTCGAAACCAATATAAAGCGTTTGTATTTAAAGACTTGTTTGGACCTGATCGGTTGCAAACGGTTAATGGTCGAGAAGTTATTGATCCAAACGCCATTCGCCAATATCTAAACGACCATGGTTCTAAAATGCAAGAGCTAATGGGTGAACAGTATGTAGCTGATTTACGGACTGTCGTAGATGCGGCAGAAGTTGCATTAACCCAAGTACCAAAACGAAAGATATTGGACCCTGGACAATCAATGTTAACGAACGCTGTTCGTGCTTATGTTGGTTTATTTACACGTCCTGGTCGTATTTTAACTGCGTTTCAAAAACAACGCGGTAAAATGAAAACAGATGCTTTATCAAGGGCATTAGCAGATCCTGCTTATTTGCGAAGTCTCGCAGAATCAGCAAGGAAAAAACCGTTGACGAAAGAAGCCCAAAAAATAATCGGAAGGCTTTTCTTTGAAAGATATGGAGAACCATTAGAAGAACAGTTAGATGTTCCACGGGGCGATGCGGCTACACTATTACAACAATTAGAAGAACGTTCATTCGGCTCACAGTAATTTAAACTGAGGCTAAAATGATTGATCCCGTTTCCGCTATGGCAACAGCTTCGGCGGCGTTTTCTGCTATTAAAAAAGGTTTCGCTGTAGGGCGAGATATTGAATCAATGGTCGGTGATTTAAGCCGATGGATGGGTGCGCTTTCTGATATTGATCAAGCTGAAAAAGAAGCAAAAAACCCACCAATTTTTAAGAAGTTATTTTCTGGTAAATCTATAGAACAAGAAGCTCTTGAAGCGTTTGCCGCTAAAAAGAAAGCAGAGTCACAACGAGCTGAACTAAAACAATGGATGGGGTTTGCAATGGGGTCAAAGGCTTGGGACGAGTTAATTCGGATGGAAGGGCAGATCCGAAAGCAACGTCAAGAGACTTTGTATCGTCAACGTGAGCGGCGGCAGAAATTTTTAGAATATATTATTATAACAGGGGCTTGTGCGATAGCTATGGTACTTTTTGTAACGGCATATATTGTTGTAAAGGGGGATTAAAATGACACCAGAAAAATTAGACGCATGGCGTATTGTTTCTAGGTTACTTATTCTTAGTTATATGGTAGTATTCTATCAAACTTGTCAATGGTTCATGTCCCTGCCAGAACCAAATAATGCTCAAGCAGGTTTTGTATCGGTAATTGTCGGCGCAGGGGCGGCGTGGTTTGGGCTGTACGTTAACAGTAAGCCCCTGTCGAAAGGAGAATGATGCATGTCTTCCTCCTCCTCGTTTACCTTGGTACTGGAGAAGATCGGCGGTTGGTTAGCGGAGATGCTTATTTCGCGTCTATTACCACCTGTAATTACTACGCCTCCCAAGTCTCCAAGCGTTACGGAAATTACGGCTCAGTGGATTGGATCGACTCAAGAGATCGGGTTACAGCTTACTGCGTACCTAAGTATTTAAAAAGAGGATCCGTTGAGGTATACTAGCGAAAACGGAGGTTCATATGTTACAAACACTCATCGGTCCTGTAACAGGACTACTAGATAAATTTATTGAAGATAAAGATCAAAAAGCGAGGTTAGCTCATGAAATTGCTACAATGGCTGAAAAACATGGTCATGAAGCAGCAATGGCTCAAGTGGAAGTCAATAAAGCCGAAGCTCAGCATAGAAGTATATTCGTTGCGGGTTGGCGACCTTTTATTGGTTGGACTTGTGGTATTGCTCTTGCATATCATTTTATTCTAAATCCTGTTATTCTTTTTGGTGCTAGTGTTTCTGGTTTCGAATTACCAGAGTTACCAGAATTTGATATGCAATCGCTAATGACGGTACTTTTAGGTATGCTTGGACTTGGCGGTATGCGTACATTCGAGAAGGCTAAAGGCTTAACAAAATGAACTTAGAGATTCTTAAAAAAGAACTGGCAATAGATGAAGGTATCCGTTGCCAGATCTATCTTGATCATTTAGGTTATCCGACTTTTGGAATTGGTCATCTTATTAAGAAGGACGATCCTGAATACGGACAACCTGTTGGTACAGATGTTTCTGAAGAACGAGTAGACGAGTGTTTCAAAGAAGATATTAAAATAACGCTAGGCGATTGTTTAAAGCTCTACGATGACTTTTATGAATTACCAGAAGAAGTACAACTAATCATCGCCAATATGATGTTTAACCTTGGCTATCCACGTCTATCAAAATTTCGAGGAATGAAACGAGGGGTAAACGCCAAAGATTGGAATAAAGCGGCAGATGAAATGATCGATTCAGTCTGGTATACTCAAGTACCTAACCGTGCTAAACGTCTTGTCCAGCGGATGCGAGCGGTTGAATAGCTAATTCATAACCCATCTTTTCTAAAACTTTATTAAAGTTTTCAAGAGTCGGTTGCCTTTGTTTAGACTCCCATGTATAAACAGTAATTAATGCTACGCCTGTGTCGTCAGAAACATCTTTCTGAGACAGCCCTTTTTCTTTTCGTAGACTTTTAAAAGTATCAATTAAATCAGCCATTTTTTCCAATCTTCCTCTAAGACTTCCGTTGCTATATTAATCTTCTTGCGAAGCGCACTGACTATTTTTTCGTCTACTGTTTTATTAGCGATAAGGTCAATGTAAGTTACATTACTGTTTTGCCCAATACGATGGGCGCGGTCTTCAGATTGCAATCTTACTTCAAGATCATAACTATTACTATAATAAATTACGGTAGATGCCGCTGTTAAAGTTAAACCGTAGCCACCTGTTCTTGGCTGTCCAACGAAAAATCGAAAGTTATCGTCTGTCTGGAACCGTTCTACTATTTCTTGTCGTTCTTCTCCAGGCGTATCACCATAATAACTAGCAACGGACGATGAACCATAGACCTTGGCTATTTCGCGTTCGATAGCTTGAATATCGTGCCTGTAGTTTGCCCAAATAATTGCTTTGCCGTTTATTTCTTCTAAAACAGATAAAAGTTCTGACATACGATTATTTGGTAATTCTATTTCATTTCCGTCGTCTGTTTTTACAAAACCGCAACTTATTTGGTGAAGCCGTAATAATTGAGTTATAACCGCGTTAGCTGTAATCATTTCCATATCGTCTAGTAACGCAACGGCAGATTGTTTTATCTGAGTATAAACTTTCTTTTGTTCTGGCGTTAATTCGATACTACGCATCGTATATGTCTTTTCTGGTAAGTCAAGACACTCTTCTTTTGTTACGCGGTACGAATACGGTTTAATTGAATTAGTTAATTCGTCTAAGTTTCTAAAACCAAGGATCTGATTATATTGGTGAGACCCTGAATTTCGTTTAACCATATCTGCGTAACGAGAACAAAAAGCATAATACGATTTAAACCCTAGTAGGTTTTCACCCAAAAACTGAAATTGAGCAAATAAATCTAACGGCGTTTTTGTAATCGGCGACCCTGTAAGAATGCGCTTGTACTTACAAAGTTTAGCTAGTCGTACAGCCGCCTTCGACCTTCGAGCTTTGTGGTTTTTAATTACAGTAGATTCGTCTACTGCGATTAGTGTAGCACCACCATGCGACCGAATGAACTTAGTAGCGACTTCTTCAGCTTTACCGCTAGAAAGAGCTTCTATATTCATTACGAATATATGCAGGTAGTCGTCAGGTTTCCAAATATCCTTAATAGCCTCTTTGTGCTTAACAGATAAAGGCGAAGCCCAGTATGCGACTTTATGCGGTATCTGTTCAGGAAAGTGTGTAGGTATTTCTTTTCCTACCCAGTTTTTATATACGCCTTTTGGAGCTAGAATAAGAACAGAGTTTATTTTGTCTTGCTTATCTAAGTTTGCTATCGTATCTACAAGAACTTTAGATTTACCTGTACCCATATCCATAAGAAGCGCAAACGACTCTGAATCAAAAGATACGTCTAATGCTTTCTGTTGGTGTTCATAAGGTTTCGTTTTAAATAAGTAATTGACCATAAGTTTCCCCTAGTAATTAACCCCGTTATAATATAGTATATCCTATTAGTAAACTCACTCAGAAAGGAGAAAGTTATGAACGAGTTTCGTTTAGATGAGAAAATCTTTAATACCCGTATGGCAGGGCGTATTACCCGTCTACATACTAAACCAGAAAACGGACAAGGCCAAACGGTAGCGGCTCATACTTGGGGCGTCGCTATGATCTTGCTCGATTTATTTCCAGACATATCCCGTGATACTTTAATCTTTGTTCTTCGACACGATGTCCCTGAAACTAAAACAGGAGATATTCCTGCAATATTAAAATGGGCTAATCAAGACATGACTGAAATCGTAATGGAAATGGAAGATAATTTTATGGAACAGATGGGCTGGGAAAACGAAAGTAGCCTTTCTTTATCAGATATTCTAGCTTTCGCATTAGCCGATCGAATGGAGCTTTTGTTCTACTGTTTAGAACAGATGTATATGGGTAATTGGTTACTAGCCGATGTTTATATAAATGTAAGGAAAAAAATCTTGGCCAACCTAGACCAGTTTAAACCTGAAGTTAAAACAAGAGGTGTAGAATATATAAATGCGTATAGTAATTTTCTAGCAGAAAAGTTTTCTAAAAAGGCAATTCTTTCTCGCGACGGCTTATCTATCATAAACTCATAACTAATATCATAGTATAGTTTTTTAACGAAAACAAAAGGTTAACACGTTATTTATGATATTATGAGATTATGACGAGGTTTATCAAGTAATTTAACTTTAAAAACTGTGGGAACACATATAGTTTATTTTTTCGGAGGACAACTTGTCTAAAGTTTATTTAATACAAGAAACAGGAAAATGGAATTTATCACCAGCCCTAGAGTTTGGTGAGGTTGAAGTTTTATTACCACCTGACTTTCAATTAGTTTTTGATACTAAAAACATAACCCAGTTACTTCAAGATAAATTAGAAGCGATAACGACCAAAGATTATCTGCTTCTAGCTGGAGATCCCGCCTTGATCGGTATAGCTACGGCGATAGCCGCAGACTACCTTGACGGCGAGATAACCTTGCTTAAATGGGATAGGCAAGAAAAAATCTATATCCCTATTAAACTAAGTCTTTATGGAGAAGAAGATGAGTAAGGACTTCCTTGACGATATCCTCGGGGGCGAGGAAATAAATACCCTAAATGTCGAGGCTTCCGATGGTGAAATCCATCGCATAGCAGAGTTGGCTAATAAACAACTTGAACTTGAGCGTTATGTAGTTTCGCTCGAAACACAGCTAAAGGAAGCACAAGAAAAACTTCGTGCGGTACAAGAACACGATCTTCCTGATGCCTTGGCAGAAGCAGGTGTGTCTGAAATCAGACTCGCCGATGGTTCTAGGGTAAAAGCAGAACCTTTTGTAAAAGCGCATATCTCTAAAGCCCGACAAGAAGAAGCCCACCAGTGGCTCATTGACAATGGGTACGGTGATATAATCAAACGCGAAGTTAGTTGTGCCTTTGGTAAAGGCGATACTAATTACGAAAAGGTTGTGAAAGCTATTGCTGCTATTGGGTTAAACCCTGAATTAAAAGAGGGTGTACACCATATGACACTAAAAGCGTTTGCTAAAGAACAGATGGAAGCAGGGACAGATATCCCTGTAGATTTATTCGGCCTGTATTCAGGCTTCAAAGCTAAAATTGCCAAATAGGAGGGCATCATGACTAAAACTACTGAACTTGCTGTTAAAGCAGAAGGCGGCGCAGTTGCCGTTGTTGACGACGAATTTCTTTCTCTTGGAACAGGGTTAGAAGATACTTCTTCCGAAGACTTTGCTATTCCGTTTTTACAAGTGCTACAGGCGTTAAGCCCACAGCTAAATAAGAACGATGGTAAATACATTAAAGGTGCTGAACAGGGTAACATTTATAATACCGTTACTGGTCAGGCTTCTGATGGTGACGAAGGTCTCGTTGTTGTTCCTTGTTACTACCAAAAGAAGTATTTGGAATGGGCTCCAAGAGAAAGCGGCGGTGGTTTAATTAATACCCACACAAGCCGTGAGATCTTAGCGCAAACAACTCGTAATGAACGTGGTCAGTTTGTATTGTCTAATGGAAACTATATTGCCGAAACAGCACACTTTTATGTGCAAATTTGTAACGAAGACGAAAGCGAGTGGTCACAAGCCGTTATTGCTATGACTTCTACTCAGCTTTCTAAAGCACGGAAATGGGTTAGCCAAATGAAACAACGTCGCGTTAAGAACTCGGCAGGGGCAATGGTCGAAGCACCAATGTTCTTGTTTAAATATCGGCTAAAAACTATTGCTGAGCAAAACGACCGTGGTTCTTGGTACGGTTGGTCTATCGGTTTAGAGGGTCAAGCTACTAACCGCGACATGATTATGGAAGGGGCAAACTTCCTCAAAATGATTAAGTCGGGTGAAGTACAAGCTAAAGACCCCGATGCAGGTGGTGTTGCTGGTAACGACGTACCAGAAGACGAAGTACCTTTCTAAACTAAATATCAGGAGGGGCAGTTTCTTGTCCCTCCTTTACTTCTATTTTAATTAGAAAGGAAACCAATGTCTTTATCTCAAGATTTTGCTAAATTATTTTCTGGACTAAGGCTTGCTTATGGGTGTTATCGACCTAATGAAGATAACGGTCCAGGAAAACAAAAAGGCCAATATCGTGTCGTCTCGGAAGATATTAGTGACGACCGATTAATTGAATTATGGGAAAACCATTTAGAAGGAAAAGAATCATTAGGTATTGTCCCTATTCGTGAAGATAATACTTGTGTTTGGGGTGCGATAGATATTGATACTTACCCCCTTAACCACGGAGATTTAGTCGAGCGTTTGGTAAAACGAAGTGAGCTACCTTTTGTAGTTGCTCGATCTAAGTCTGGTGGTGCGCACGTTTTCTGTTTTGTATCGGAACCAGTACAAGCATCTTTAATGCAAGGCAAATTAAAAGAAATTGCTTCTGCGTTGGGATACGGTACTGCAGAGATTTTTCCTAAACAGATTAAACTGTTGTTAGAAAAAGGTGATAGAGGAAACATCCTTAATATGCCTTACTTCGGGGGCGATACTTCAACACGCTATGCCCACAACGACCAAGGTGAAGGAATCTTGGACCTTGGAGCTTTCATAGCTCACGCAGAAAGTAAAAAGATATCGAAGCGTGAGTTAGAAAACTTAGAACCAAAGAGCCTAGCATCCGTAGAAGAAGACGATGATTTAAAAGGTGCGCCACCTTGTTTACGCTCGCTATGCGCTATGGGCTTTCCAGAAGGCACAAGGAACAACGGTTTATTTGATTTAGGCGTATTCGCAAGGAAGAAATTCCAAGATACTTGGGAACGGAAAGTAGAAGAATTTAACTTTAAGTTTATGAAGCCGCCATTAGGGGCTCAAGAAGTTTTAACCGTTGTTCGTGCGTTAAATAATAAAGACTACCTATATAAGTGTAACGATCAACCGATTGCCGCATTTTGTAATTCTGCCGTGTGTCGTACTTGCGAATATGGAGTCGGGTCATCAGGTGGTATGCCACAGTTTGGAAACCTACAAAAACAAGACTCACAACCACCTATTTGGTTTTTAGATGTAGAGGGACACCGATTAGAACTAACTACCGAAGAACTACAAAACCAAACTAAGTTTCAAAGGCGGTGTATGGATGCGCTTAATTTTATGCCACCTACTCAAAGGCAAAATAATTGGCGTAATATTATACAACAGATGTTAGATAGTGTTTCCGTTATTGAAGTACCAAAAGATGTTTCTGTAGAAGGGCAATTTATGGAACTACTAGAAGCCTTTTGTACTGAACGAGCGCAAGCTCAAAACCGTGATGAAATCTTATTAGGAAAACCTTGGACAGAAGAAGGTAAAACTTACTTTAGGTTAAAAGATCTGTTAGACTACTTTACTCGACAGCAATTCCGAGACTATGGAAGAAATAATATCGCCGCACGCATTCGCGAGCTTGGCGGTGGGCATCACTTTTTCCATATAAAAGGTAAAGGTATTACTGTCTGGTATGTACCAGAACACGCAAGCCAAGAAGAAGGGTTCGATTTACCAGATATGCAAGAGGAACCGTTCTAATGGCAAGAGACCCAAGTACATGGTCGATTATTCTTGGTCCTCCTGGAACAGGGAAAACAACGACTATTTTAAATCTAATAGAACTAGAAATGGAAAACGGTACACCACCCGACCGTATTGGATATTTTGCGTTCAGTAAAAAAGCCTCGGAAGAAGGTCGGGAAAGAACATTAGAACGGTTTGGATTAACTTCTAAAGATGTACCGAACTTTAGAACACTTCATTCTTTATGTTATCGTATGTTGGGATTATCGAAAACTTCGGTAATGCAGTCTTCCGACTACCGTGAATTTAACGACATTATGGGTATGAGACTAACAGGTACAATGGAGTTAGAAGAAGGCTCTATATCTATGTTATCTAAAGACGATAGATTACGGTTTGTGGAAGGTCTATCACGGTTAAGGTGCGTAAACCTAAGAGAGCAGTGGCATCAACACTACGATGAAGATATAAACTGGCATGCCTTAGAGCGTTACCAAAAAGGGCTTATGCGGTTTAAAGAGTCAAGAGGGCTGTACGATTTTACAGATATGTTAGACTTATGCGTACAAAAAGAAATAGCACCTAAGTTAGAGGTTATGTTTGTAGACGAAGCCCAAGACCTTAGTCCATTACAATGGCGACTAGTAGAGCTGTTGGCAGAGAATACGGAGCGAGTCTATATTGCCGGAGATGACGACCAAGCTATTTTCAGATGGGCAGGGGCAGATGTGGATCATCTCGTTGGTATTAGTAGAGGGAATGCTCGCGTTTTGGAGCAGAGTTATCGTATCCCTCGTTCCGTCCATAAAATAGCCGACACTGTAATACGTCGTGTCAAGACACGCACAGATAAAATTTGGAATGCTAGGGAGAATGAAGGACAAGTTATCAGCGAAGCAAGTTTCGAGCATGTAGACGTTTCCAAAGGCGATTGGTTAATCTTATCACGATCTAACTATTTATTAAATGAAATTGACGCACATTGTCGCAGTCTTGGTGTGTATTTTGAACGCAAAGGTAGTCCGTCTATATCTGAAAAGAAGGTAAAGGCGGTTCAATTTTGGGAAAGGTTGCGTAAAGGTGAAACACTTTATCCAGAAGATGCGCTCTTGGCTGTTTCGTACATTAAAGGATCGAAAAAGAAGATATTCGAAACGATGGACAAAACGGAATTCCTCACTCTCGCAGAGGTACAAGAAAAAGCGGAGATAGGAGAGCCAAAGATTTGGCACGATATGTTTACTGCACTTACGCCGACCGAAAGAAGTTATATTCTTTCGATGCTTCGTTCTGGCGAAAAGATAACTAAAAAACCTAGAATAAAATTATCAACGATACATTCCGCTAAAGGCGGCGAAGCAACCAATGTTATGTTGTTAACGGATATCCCATACCGAACTTGGAAGTCTTACGAAAAAACCCCTGATGACGATACAAGAGTATTTTATGTCGGTTTAACGCGAGCTAAAGAAAACCTTCATATCATTCAGCCCTCCACCAATAAATATTTTCCTATTTAGATAATTTTGTACTTGTGTTCCGACTAGATGTAGTTTACTATTTATTATAGTAAGACAGGAGAAAGTTGTGGGTGCTTATATAGAGATTTCAGAAGGTTGTTGGAAATGGGATCCATACCTCGATTTGCCTGAAGGGTGGAAGCCACCTAAACGAAAGCCAGTAGTGGAGAAAGAAATGGAAAAACCAGATATTGATTT
>Ga0070754_10002705_pt1 | contig 12864 bp, 12 predicted proteins | sample VirMetDEL_Sep_01_FD_75181 | JGI IMG/M metagenome (GOLD analysis project Ga0070754, IMG submission 75181) | Aqueous microbial communities from the Delaware River and Bay under freshwater to marine salinity gradient to study organic matter... | ecosystem: Environmental > Aquatic > Marine >... | reverse complement strand
GGACGCGTTTTCCGCGTCGATCAGAACCGCGAGGTTCCGTTGCTTGTGCAGCAGGCTGGGCATGCGGCGTTCCCTGTTCGTTCCTGGTTTGCCGCCGCCACTGCTGTTGAAGAGTGGCGGCGGCCCGAACGGGCTGAGAACCGGGCATCGCAGCGAAACCGGCAGGCTCTCGCGAGCCTCCCGTCCGGGCCGCCATAAAAGTGGGGCACGAACGACGAAGGCTGCAGTCCTTGTCGGATCAATGCAGCCTTTAAGGCTGCAATGCAACGGGTTCTCAGGCCCGGCTTACCGTTTTCGTAAGCGGGGAAGACTTTACCCCATGCAGAGCGCGCCGCCTAACACCCCCGGGTACGCAGAAATGGTACCCCTGAGCCGCAATCGGTGAAATGCGGCTCACGTTCTGAGCCGAATCTGCACACTTGCAGCTCATGCCCCACTCCCCTGCTCCTTTTGGACTCATCTGGCGGTCCACAGACTGGCCTCGGTTGACTTGCCCGGCCGCCGCCGTGCCGGCGTCCCTGCTCCAGGCCCGCAACCGTCAAGAGGGATTGATCGTCCAGCGCCTTGCCGCACCTCCAGAAATATGGTCGGCAACGCTGCGCGAACTCTGGGTGCAGGAAGCCGTGGCCACATCCGCCATCGAAGGCGAAGCCTTGAACCCCGATTCGGTGCGCTCGTCCGTGCTGCGGCACCTCGGTCTGGATTCGGACGAGTCGGCGCCGGTGAGTCGGCAGGTGGATGGTTTGGTGGACGTGATGGAGGACGCCACGCAGAACTTTGCCGACGCGCTGGACAAGGACCGGCTGTGCCGCTGGCACGCGGCGCTGTTTCCCACCGGGGCCAGCGGCTTGCGGCGCATTCGGGTGGGCCACTACCGCGATCATGCGGACCCGATGCAGATCGTGAGTGGCCTGCCGGGGCGCGAGGTGGTGCACTACACGGCGCCGCCCTCTTCCCAGATGGACTCGCAGATGCAGGCCTTCCTGGACTGGTTCGCGAGCACGCGGCCCGGTCAGGTGCGAGCGGGTGCGTCGCCGCTCGATGGCATTGCACGCGCGGCCATTGCGCACCTGTGGTTCGAATCCATCCACCCGTTCGAAGACGGCAATGGCCGCATCGGCCGCGCCATCATCGATCTCGCTCTCGCGCAGGACGCCGCCGCGCCGCAGCGGCTGATAAGCCTCTCGCACCAGTTGCTGGCGCAGCGGCGCGGCTACTACGACGCCCTGCAGGTCGCACAACACGGCGGCACGGATGTGTCTGCCTGGGTGCTGTGGTTCGTTCAGCAATACCTGCACGCCTGTGACCACACCGGCTCGCTGATTCAGGTGGCGCTGGACAAGTCTCGCTTCTGGGCGCAACACGCCAGCACCGAACTGAACGCGCGGCAGCGCAAGGTGGTGCAGCGCTTGCTGGACGACGGCGATGGCGGATTTCTCGGTGGCCTGAATGCCGAGAAGTACATCAAGATCACCCGCACATCCAAGGCCACGGCCACGCGGGACCTGACCAGCCTGGTGAATGAAGGCCTGCTGTTCACGCGCGGCCAGGGCAAGGCGCTGCGCTACTTTGTGAACGTGCCCGGATGGGCGCACGCGGACCGGGGGTGAACTGCAAGGACCGTGTTCGCGGCTCAACGCCGGATCAACGCCCCCGCCGCTTCCCCGGCCGATTGCAGCGGGCCCAGCGGGTTGGTCTGTCGCTCCACCTTCTCTATGTGGGCCTCTCCGGAGTAGTTGCGGAACAGCACCACGCCGTCGCTCACCACCACCAGCGTTTCAAGCCACCATCCGGTGGTGTGGGTGACGCGCTGGATGTTCAGGAAATCGACCCAGAAACCGCCTTCGCGCTTGCGGCTGAGTCGATCGAATCGGAAGAGGTAGGCACGACAACCGGCGCGCGCCTCGATGCAGGCGCGAATGCCCGCATCCAGACTGTTGATGGGCACGCCGGAGTGAGGGGCGAGACGCGCCACGATCTCCGGGTACGCGATCTGCGTCACGTTCTTGCCTTCTTTGGGGTCGAACCCCTGGGCAGGAAGATCTGCCTCGCGCGTGCGGAAGGGCTCCAGACGCTCCACCGCTGTCTGGGCCTCGCCAAAGGTCTGGAACGGCGACGGCGTGACGCTGCTGCCGCGCGGCAGCAAACCTGTGCAGCCACCGAGGAAAAAGAGTGCAGCGAGTAGGGCGTGCCATGGTTCTGCCTTCATGAAGGGACTATCGTCCCAGTGCCGGCCGGCGCCTTTGACGAATATCAAGCAGCCAACAGGCCTCAGGGCGCGTTGGCGATCACGCGCTGGATCTTGCCGCTGCGACCACGGCGCGCGCTGGCCCCGCTTCGGCACCTGATCTGCACGCCGCGGGCTCCTTGCTCCCACAGAAAGGCCTGCAGTTTCTCGCTGGCCACCTGCAGGGCGAGTCGACCCGGCCGGCCTTGCTTGCCGCTCGTGAGCAGCAGCCGGCGCGGGCCCTCTTGCACGAGCTGGAAGTCGAACAGCCCCGCTTCCTCCAGCACGGTGCTCACAGCCAGTGGAACCACCTTCACGTGCTCGCGCCCCGGGCCACTGGCCAGTTTCAGGATGTCGTCTTCGCGCCCCGACACGTGCAGCACCGGAAGGCTCGAACCACAGGCACAAGCCTGGGGGAGCAGGGTCACCCGGTCACCCAGGTCGTACCGGATCAGGGGCTGGACGTGGTTGGCCAGGTTGGTCAGCAAGGTGGTTGCCCCCGCCTGACCCGGCGGCACGGCGCGGCCTTGCGCGTCGACCGGCTCCAGGATGGCCCAGTCGCTGTTGAGATGCAGCGCGCCGTGGCGGCAGTCGAAAGCCAGCGACAGAAATTCCGAGGCGCCGTAGCTCTGGCTCACGGGACACTCAAAGCTGTCGCGCACGAAGGTGCGCTGGGCGGGCGACAGCGTTTCTCCGCCGGTCCATATCTCGCGCAGGTCCACGCGCAGCCGGCCCGCGCGATGCGCCTGCGCCAACAGCACGGCCGCCGTGGGATACGTCGCCAGCACCGTCGGCTGGAAAATTTCCAGTTCGGCGCACAGGGCCTCCAGGGGCTGCAGGAACGACAGGCCCCGCAGGCGCTGCGCAAGCCCGGGCTGCAGTTGCCGCAGGCGCTCGACCGACACGGTGCTCGCGAAGTGCCCTCCGGTGGCACCCACAAAAGCCATGCGCTCGGTGAGGCCCCATGGGTCCAGCCAGCGCTGCAGCGGGCGGAGCACCGGTCGACGCAGTGCCTCCAGCGCGTCGTACACGACCATGGCACGCGCATCCTGCACAAAGACAGCGGGCTCGCCGCTGCTGCCCGAGCTTTCCCAGACGGTGTACCGCCCGAGATAAGGCCTGGCGATGTTGCCGGGGTCGGCGATGAAACCGCGCAGGCCATCCAGGGAAAGCGCCGGATCCGTGACCCAGTCGGTGAAGTGGCGCATCAGCGCTGGCTTGCGCGCAATGGGCAGATCTTCCAGGCGCGTGCGGGCCGGATCGCGCCCGGCGAAAAGGCGGCGGTAGCGTGGTGAACCCTGGGCGGCGGCTTCGAACAAGTCCGCCAGCCGCCGCGCCCGCACCGCGTCGAGCCATGCGGGCGTTGCCCACGACGCCATGGCCACCTCGGCAGCGACCACACCGGAGCGCCAGGGGTCGAACGTGGTCTGCATCCGGGACCGCCTCTCCAACAGGACCTTCGCAAATCCGCACAACAACCGATCGTTGGCGGGAGACAGGCCCAACTTACGCCGCGCACCCCCCGCTGACCATGCGCTGGATCAATCACACGCCCCTTGACGAAGAGGATCCTTGCCAACGCTCCATGGCTGCGCGCAGCTCGCCGACGATGCCTTTGCGGAAGGCCAGGACACAAATGACAAAGATCACACCGATGATCACGGTGACCCAGGAGCCGACCTTGTCGGCCAGCAGGTTCTGCAGCGCAATCACGATGCCGGCACCGAGCACGGGGCCGAACAGGGTGCCCACCCCGCCCAGCAGGGTCATGAGGATGACCTCGCCCGACATGCTCCAGTGCGCGTCGGACAGGGTGGCGAAACCCATCACCAGCGTCTTCAGCGAACCGGCCAGGCCTGCCAGGGCGGCCGACAGCACGAACGCGAGCAACTTGTACCTGTCGGTCTGGTAGCCGAGGGAGACGGCGCGCGGTTCGTTCTCCCGGATCATCTTGAGCACCTGCCCGAATGGCGAGTGAACGATGCGCGATATCGCCATGAAGCAGCCGACGAAGATCGCGAGCACCAGGTAGTACAGGTGCGTGTCCGAAGCCAGCGAGATCATGCCGAACAGTTCCCCGCGCGGCACACCCTGCAAACCATCTTCGCCGCCGGTCTGGGGCACCTGGAGGCAGACAAAGTAGACCATCTGCGCAATGGCCAGCGTGATCATGGCGAAATAGATGCCCTGCCGGCGGATCGCCACCATGCCCACCACCAGGCCGATGAGCCCTGCGCCCACCGTGCCTGCCAGCAAACCCCATTCGGGCGTCAACTCGTAGACCTTGATGACGTGGCCTGAAATGTAGGCTGCGGACCCGAAGAAAGCGGCGTGCCCGAAAGACAGGAGGCCGGTGAAGCCGAGCAGCAGATTGAACGCGCAGGCAAACAGCGCGAAGCACAGCAGCTTCATCAGGAACACGGGATACAGCCCCAACAGAGGGGCGGCCACGGCCAGCGCCAACAGGACGACGTAGGTGACGCGGGTGGATCTGGAAAGATTTTTCATAGGATTGCCTTCAGGCCTCTTTGCCGAACAGGCCGGCCGGGCGCACCATGAGAACCAGGACCATGATGACGAACACCACGATGTTCGAGGCCTCGGGGTAGAAAACGCGCGTCATGCCTTCCACCACGCCCAGCGCCAGCCCGGTGAGGATGGAACCCATGATGGATCCCATGCCTCCGATCACCACGACCGCAAACACCACGATGATGAGGTTGGACCCCATCAACGGACTGACCTGAATGATGGGTGCGGCCAGCACACCTGCCATGGCCGCCAGTGCAGCGCCCGCGCCGTAGGTCAGCATCACCATCATGGGCACGTTGACGCCGAAGGTCTGAACGAGCGCCGAGTTTTCTGTGCCGGCCCTCAGGTAAGCGCCCAGGCGCGTGCGCTCAATCAGGTACCAGGTGCCGAAACACACCGCCAGCGATGCGAACACCACCCAGGCGCGGTAGTTGGGCAGGAACATGAAGCCGAGGTCGGTCGACCCTTGCAGCAAATCGGGCACCGGGTAGCTCTGACCCGATGCGCCATAGATCTCGCGGAACACGCCTTCGAGGATCAGGGTGAGACCAAAGGTCAGCAGCAGCCCGTAGAGCGGGTCGAGCTTGTACAGGTGCCGCAGGAACAGTCGCTCGATCACGACGCCCAACGCGCCCACCAGGAGCGGTGCGACCAGCAACGAAACCCAGTAGTTGACACCGAACTTGTCGAGCAGGATCCAGGCGGCAAATGCGCCCAGCATGTACAGGGTTCCGTGCGCGAAGTTCACCACGCCGAGGAGACCGAAGATCACCGCCAGACCGAGGCTCAGCATGGCGTAGAAGGCGCCATTGACGAGCCCGAGCAGGATCTGGCCCATGAAGGCCTGATGGGGTATGCCGAAAATTTCCATGGAATCTCGTCCGGTCAGGCCAGACTGAAAAAACAGCCAGAGAGTAAAAAAAGGCGCGCCCCGGCCGGGGCGCGCCGCACTTCAAGCGTTTACTTCTTGACCAGTGTGCACTTGGACTCGGCCACTGTGGTGAAGGCCTGTTCGCCGGGCACCTTGGCCACCAGCTTGTAGTAGTCCCACGGCGTCGTGGATTCCTTGCTGCCCTTGACTTGGTACAGGTACATGTCGTGGATCATGCGACCATCGGCGCGAATCTGTCCTTTGCTGTAGAAGTCGTTGACCTTCGTGCTCTTCATCGTGGCCATGACCTTGTCGGCGTCGGTGGTGCCCGCCGCCTGCACCGCCTTCAGGTACGTGGTGGTCGCCGAGTAGTTCGCGGCCTGGAGGGACGAAGGCATGCGCTTGTACTTTTCAAAGAAGCGCTTGGCGAACTTGCGCGAGGCATCGTCCTGGTTCCAGTACCAGCTGTCGGCCAGCTGCAGGCCTTCGGTGTTGGCCAGGCCCAGGCTGTGCACGTCGTTGATGAACACCAGCAAGCCTGCAATCTTCATGCTCTTGTTGATGCCGAACTCCCTGGCGGCCTTCATCGCGTTGGTGAAGTCGCCGCCGGCGTTGGCCAGCGCCAGCACGTCGGCCTTGGAGGTCTGGGCCTGCAGCAGGAACGAAGAGAAGTCGGATGCGTTCAGCGGATGGCGCACCGTGCCGGCCACCGTGCCGCCGTTGGCCTTGACCACCGTGGAGGCATCGGCTTCCAGTGAATGGCCGAAGGCGTAGTCAGCGGTCAGGAAGTACCAGCTCTTTGCGCCGCCTTTGACCAGCGCATTGCCCGCCACTTTGGCCAGCGCCACGGTGTCGTACGCATAGTGCACGGTGTAGGGCGAGCAGGCTTCGTTGGTCAGGCGCGCGGAGCCGGCGCCGATGACCAGGAAGGGCCGCTTCTTCTCCTCGGCCACCTTGGCCATGGCGAGCGCCGTTCCGGAGTTGGTGCCACCCACCAGCATGGACAGGCCGTCCTTGTCGATCCATTCGCGCGCCTTGGAGCTGGCCACGTCGGCCTTGTTCTGGTGGTCGGCGGACAGCACCTCGATCGGGCGACCCAGCACCTTGCCGCCGAAGTCTTCGGCAGCCCACTTGACCATCTCGGCACCGGCGGGGCCGTCGATGTCGGCGTAGAGGCTGGACATGTCGGTGATGAAGCCGATCTTGACGGGGCCGGTGCCCTGTGCGGATGCGGCGGTTGCCAGCGCAATGGACGCGGCGATGACGATGGGTTTGAGTTTCATGGTGTCTCCTTCGGGTTAAAAAAACAAGGGCGAAACAACCGCAGCAATTGCCGCGGTCAAACGCCCAGGTACTCCTGCAACATGGCCATGTTCTGGCTCAATTCCTTCTTTTCGAATTGCTTGACGATGACGCCGTGTTCCATCACGTAGAAGTGATCGGCCAGTGGCGCAGCGAAGCGGAAGTTCTGTTCGACGAGCACGATCGTGTAACCCTTCTGTTTGAGGGCCAGGATCATCTCGGCCAGCTTCTGCACGATGACCGGGGCCAGACCTTCGGATATCTCGTCCAGCAGCAGCAGGCGTGCGCCCGTGCGCAGAATGCGGGCGACCGCCAGCATCTGTTGTTCACCGCCAGACAGGCGCGTGCCCGGGCTGCTGGCGCGCTCTTTCAGGTTGGGAAACATGGCATAGATTTCGTCCAGCGACATGCCGCCCGGGGCCAGCGTGGGCGGCAGCATGAGGTTTTCTTCTGCACTCAGGCTGGCGAAGATGCCGCGCTCTTCGGGGCAATAGCCAATGCCCAGATGGGCCACCCTGTGCGGTGCCATCCCGATCGACTCGGTGCCCTGGATGCGGATCGAGCCCGTGCGCTTGCCCGTGAGTCCGACGATGGCGCGCATGGTGGTGGAGCGGCCCGCACCATTGCGGCCCAACAGCGTGATGACCTCGCCCTCATGCACAGTGAGATTGACACCATGCAGGATGTGCGACTCGCCGTACCAGGCGTGCAGGTCGTCGATGCGGAGCATTTCCTTGGCCATGGTCAGTGCGCTCCCTGCAGGGCGGTGTCGGCCGAGCCCATGTAGGCCTCGATGACCTGCGGGTTGCTGGACACCTCCGCGTAAGGGCCGTCGGCAATGATGGCGCCACGTTGCAGAACCGTGATGCGGTCCGCAATCGATGCCACGACGTTCATGTTGTGCTCCACCATCAGAATGGTGCGACCGGCTGAAACCTTCTTGATGAGCTGCGTGACGCGGTCCACGTCTTCATGGCCCATGCCCTGCGTGGGCTCGTCGAGCAACATGAGTTCAGGCTCCAGGGCCAGCGTCGTGGCCAGTTCCAGCGCACGTTTGCGTCCATAGGGAAGGCTCACCGTCAACTCATCGGCGAAGTCCTGCAGGTCCACCTCGGCCAGCAACTCGCGTGCACGCTCGTGCAACGGATGCAGTGAACGCTCCCCCTTCCAGAAATGAAAGGAAGTCCCGAGCTTGCGCTGCAGACCCGCACGCACGTTTTCCAGCACCGTCATGTGGGGGAACACCGCAGAAATCTGAAACGATCGGACAATCCCTCGCCGCGCGGTCTGCGCTGGCTTCTCATGCGTGATGTCCACACCGTTGAACCGGATGCTGCCGCTGCTGGGCGGCAGGAACTTGGTCAGGAGGTTGAAGAAGGTGGTCTTGCCGGCACCGTTGGGGCCGATCAGCGCGTGAATGTGGCCGCGCTGAACCTTCAAATCCACCTGGTTGACAGCCACGAATCCCTTGAATTCCTTGCTCAGGCTCTGCGTTTCAAGAATGCACTCTGCAGACAAATTGCTCTCCGACGTTGTTTTATCCATGGACACGCCGGCTTGCGCCAGAAGCGATCGATGGTGTTGGACGGGTCGTGAACCCGCGACCGGACTGGAACAGCCTAGGGTACTCGGGCTGGCACTCACATTCAAGCGCGTGTTTACGCCCTTGCGCATGTGGCTTCGGCAGGAATGAAAACCTGTGCTTCATTCAATGCCCCGCCAGAAACCGTTGCACAAGATCAATCTGCTCGGGCACGTTCAGTGCCGGCGCATGTCCGCAACCCGCGATGGTGACCACGAGCGCCCTCGGCCCACGGTCTCGCATGGCTTCTGCCGTGTCGGCCAGCAGCAGATCGGAATCCGCGCCACGCAGGCACAACACGGGCACGTCGATACGGTCGTAGGTAGGCCAGAGATCGTAGTCATCGGGGTGGTCGATGAACTGCCTCACCATGGCCGGGTCGTAGTGCGGCGTGACGCGGCCGTCGGGCAGGCGGCGGGTGGAGCTCTCGGTGAACAGGCGCCACTGTGTGTCACTGATGTAGCCGTATGGCTTGTAGACGGTGCGGAAATACTGTTCCAGTTCGCTCACGGTTTGAAAGCCCGGTGGGTCGCCCGCGTAGCTGCGGATGCGTTGCACGGCGGCGTCGGCCAGCCTGGGACCGATGTCGTTGAGCACCAGCCGTTCAATGCGGCCATGCAAAGGACCGGCGGCGCACACCATGCCGATGGCGCCGCCCATGGAAGTGCCCACCCAGAAAAAGCGCTTGAGGGCGAGCTGGTCCACCAGCGAGGTCGCGATGCGGCTGTAGAAATCGAGGCAGTACTCGGCTTCGGGCCTGGGGCTCCACTGGCTCAGGCCACGGCCAATGGTGTCGGGGCAGATCACGCGCCAACCGAGGCCACACAGGTGTTCGGCCAGCGGGTCCATGTCGCGACCGGTGCGGGCCAGGCCGTGCCAGGCCACCACCACGGGGCCGGTGGGCGCTTCGGGCACCCAGTCCATGAAGTGGATCTCGCGGCCTTCGCAGTTCAGGTAGCGCGAGCGCGGCAGGGGTGTGGACGGGTTCATCTCGTGCCCTTCATGCGCGAGAGCACGGCGCGTTCCCTGAGCTTGCCGACGATGCCGGTGGGGAAGTAGTAGACCGAGAGCACGAACAGCAGGCCCAACCAGAGCAACCAGCGGTCCGGCGTGAGCAGCGCGGGCAGCAGCGGTATGCCCTGGGTGGCCTCGCCGGCCAAGCGCAGCAGGTCCTGCAGGTAGCTCTGCGCCACCAGAAACAACACGCTGCCAATCAGCGCACCGTAAAGCGTGCCCATGCCGCCAATGACGACGATGAGCAGGATGTCCAGCATGATCTCGAACGAGAGCGAGGTGTCGGGCCCGTTGTAGCGCAGCCAGATCGCCAGCAGGCAACCGGCCAGCGTGGCGAAGCTGGCCGAGAGCACGTTCGACAGGGTGCGGTACACCACCGTGCGGTAGCCCAGCGCTTCGGCGCGGAAGTCGTTCTCTCGGATGGCCTGCAGCACGCGGCCAAAGGGCGAGTTCACGATGCGCAGGATGGTGAGGAAGATCGCGGTGACGGCGAGGAAGATCAGGTAGTAGGTGATCAGCCGGCCGTTCAGGTCCACCTCGCCCAGTGGCGTGGTGATGGGTTCTTCGCGCAGGCTGAAACCGGGCGACAGCAGCTCGGGCACGCGGAAGGTCAGGCCGTCCTCGCCACCGGTGAAGTCGGAGAGCTGCGAGGCCAGCGTGAGGAAAGCCGAAGCCACGGCGAGCGTGATCATGGCGAAAAAGATCGCCTTCACCCGCAATGAAAACAGCCCGATCAACAGCGAGAGCACCAGCGAGATCAGCAGCGCGCAGACAATGCCCACCAGCATGGCGGCCCAGCTCGCCTGCTCCACCGAGTTCAGCGCAATCGCCACGCCATACGCGCCGATGCCGAAGAACATGGTGTGCGCAAAACTCACGATGCCGGTGTAGCCCAGCAGCAGGTCGAAGCTGGCCACCAGCGCCACGAAGATCAGCACCTTGGCCGCGACGTTGAGCGCCTTCACGCCGGGGAACAAAAAGGGCGCGAAGGCCAGACCGAGGAACAGCACGATCAGCAGCGCGGTGAGCCAGCGGCTGCGCGGGAGGTCGTTGGAGAGGATGCGGGAAATCATGCAGCGCTCCTGTTCAACGGTTGGTCACGGGATAGACGCCTTGCGGCCGCCAGAGCAGGATGGCCACCATCAGCGCGATGTTGGAGAACAACGCCACCTTCGGGGCCAGGAAGCCGGTGTAGTTGGCCATCAGGCCCACCAGCAGCGCACCGATGAGCGCACCCGTGGTGGAGCCGAGGCCGCCGATGATGATGACGATGAAGATCAGCACGTTCACCTGGGCGCCCATCTGCGGAATCACGCTCTGCTGGTAAAGCCCCCACATCACGCCGCCGAGGCCAGCCAGCGCGCTGCCCACCACGAAGACGCCAATGAAGAGCTGGCGGATGCGGTAGCCGAGCGACTCGACCATCTCGCGGTCCTGCACGCCGGCGCGCACCAGCAGGCCGACCTTGGTGCGGTTCAGCGTCCACACCATGGCGGCAAACACGGCCACGCCCACCAGCACCGCGAGCAGGCGGTATTTCTCCACCGCCGCGTCGCCAAAGATGAAGGAACCGCGAAGGCTCTCTGGCAGCGGCAGCGCGATCTGCTCCGGGCCCCACACCACCTTGATGAGTTCTTCACCAATGATCATGCCGCCCATGGTGATGAGGATCTGCTTCAGGTGCATGCCGTACACGGGGCGGATGATCAGCCGCTCGAACACCCAGCCCAATGCCCCCGCCACCGCCATCGCCACCAGCATGGCCGGCACCAATGCCATCAGGTTGAGCCACAGGCTGTCGGCCGTGGTGTAGCTGTTCATGCTGCCCAGCACGGTGGTGGCCACGAAGGCGCCCAGCGCTATGAACACGCCATGGCCGAAGTTCAGAACGTCCATGAGGCCAAACACCAGCGTGAGGCCCGAGGCGATGATGAAGATGATCATGCCCATGGCGAGACCCGCCACGGTGAGCGTGAGCCAGGTGGAGCCACTGCCCACCGCAGGCAATGCCAGCAGCGCGAGCACAGGCACCAGCGCCAGCGGCTTCCAGTCGAAGTCGGCGTTGAGTTTCATTGGTGCGCTCCCAGTGACAGGCCGAGCAGCTTCGATTGCATCGATTCGTCCGCTGCGAGTTCAGCCATCGAGCCGCTGTGCACCACACGCCCGTCGTCCATCACGGCCACGGTGTCGCCGAGCTGGCGTGCGAAGTTGAAGTTCTGCTCCACGAGCAGGATGGTGGTTTTCGCGGCCTTGAGTTCGCGAAAGGCCGCGATCATGTTCTGGATGATGGCCGGCGCCAGGCCCTTGCTGGGTTCGTCGATCAGCAGCAGCTTGCGCGGCTCCACGATGGCGCGCGACACGGCCAGCATCTGCTTCTGCCCGCCGCTGAGCTTGCCGGCCGGGTGCAGCCAGAATTTCTTCATGGCCGGGAACAGGCCAAAGATCCATTCGAGGCGCTGGGTGTCGATGTCGTCCAGCGTGCGCGCGCCGCGCGCGGCCAGAAGCATGTTCTCGCGCACCGACAGGTCCGAGAAAATGCCCATGCTCTCGGGCACGTAAGCCACGCCGCTCTGCGCAATGTCGGGCGTGGGGCGCTTGGTGATGTCCACACCGTCGAGCGTGAGCGTGCCCTGGCTCGCATGCCACAGGCCCATGATGGTTCGCAGCGTGGTCGTCTTTCCCGCGCCGTTGCGGCCAAGCAGCATGGTCATCTGGCCTTCGGGCACGGCCAGGTCCACGCCGTGGAGGATGTGGTACGCGCCGATGTGGGTGTGAACACCCTTCAAGGTCAAAAGGTCGCTCATGCGGCCTCCTCTTCGGCGGGATTGATGCCCAGGTAAGCCTGCTGCACCACCGGCGAGGCGATCACTTCCGCAGGATCGCCATCGGCCACCAGCTCGCCGTTGTGCAGCACGATGATGCGGTCCGAGAGTTCGCGCACCACGTCCATCTTGTGTTCGACCAGCAGGATGGTCTTGGTCTTGTCGTTCTTCAATTGCCGGATCAGGTTCAGGATCACCGGAACCTCGTCCACGCTCATGCCGGCGGTGGGTTCGTCGAACATGAACACCTGCGGCTCCAGCGCCATCAGGATGCCCACCTCCAGCTTGCGCTGGTCGCCGTGCGGCAGGCTCGAAGCCAGCGCATCGCGCTTGTCGGCCAGGGCCACGGTCTCCAGCACTTCATCGGCCCGCTCCAGCAAATCACGCCGGTCGCTCCAGATGCGCCACAGGTTGAGTCCCGCGCCGGCTTTGGCCTGCACCGCCAGCCGCACGTTCTCGAGCACGGTGAGGTTGGGGAACAGGTTGGTGAGCTGGAATGCACGGCCCAGACCCG
>Ga0070754_10002704_pt1 | contig 12868 bp, 14 predicted proteins | sample VirMetDEL_Sep_01_FD_75181 | JGI IMG/M metagenome (GOLD analysis project Ga0070754, IMG submission 75181) | Aqueous microbial communities from the Delaware River and Bay under freshwater to marine salinity gradient to study organic matter... | ecosystem: Environmental > Aquatic > Marine >... | reverse complement strand
CTTACTGGAATAGTACCATGTTTTAATATAAGTCCCCAATATGGTCCTGAATTAGATCCATTTGAAGTGAGTAATTGTCCAGAAACACCAGATTTTACTTCTTTCGTTATTGGGTCTGTGTATCCAATTCCAACGCCGGGACCCATATTCATTCTTGAATCATCTGAATCCCAAAAACCGTTATCTTTTATTTCTGATAAAATATCATAGTTTGGTCTATAATATTTTTGAATTGGTATATGAGGAATGACATAGGTTTCTATCCAGACACCTGCGTCCGAGTTAATTCCAGATAGAGAATATCCATTAGCATAGTATTGTGAAAGGAGAGTACCGTCTGCTGAATCAGCCAATCCATCATTATTAATATCATATCTTTTATAATCTGAATCAACGCTTATTGATATATCTGAATCAAGAATACCAGTTAAAGGGCTTGATGGATTTGATACAACAGTGCCGGCAATAAGAATAGGATCGCCTTCGTCATCCCCAGTATTTGTTGAAGGAAATGATCTATTACCACCCCATAGGATTCTAACTGCGCCATTACCACCAGCACCACCATCGGTCGAAAATGAATCATCAGGCGAACCCGCACCACCGCCATACAATCCACCGGGTTGAAGTACACCAGCCGAATTACCATCACCGCCGTCAGTACCGCCAGATCCACCACCACCGCCATTTGTTGTAGCAGTTTGAGTACCTCCAGCACCTGAAGCGCCTTCGCCTAATAATCCAACACCACCACCACCGCCCGCAGAACCTCCATTAATTCTAGCGCCGCCGCCGCCGGCGCCACCTGCACCAGCGAAGCCATCAGCAGCTGTACCAACACCATCACCACCATTACCCGAATAGCCACCTGCGCCACCTCCTCCAGCAGATACTTGACTACTAGTAGAAGCTAAGGAAGTACCACCAGATCCACCACCATCGCCAACGCAATTGCTAGTATTACCACCAGCGGCTGCAACATTCCAATTGTTACCCCCTTCACCGCCTTCTGCTAAGCAAAGATCAGTGACTCCTCTTCTTACATATGAATCACCCCCGGCACCGCCTAATCCATTTGAAACACCACCAGTGCCACCAGCACCAGCTACAACAGTAAGTGTTTCACCAGCAGTAACCGAAACATTATTTGCATAATAAAGAGCACCACCGCCGCCACCAGTTTTACCCGTACCAACACCACCAGTACCACCTGCCCCGCCACCAGCGCCAACACATAAAATAGTAATTGACGTTACATTATCTGGTACAGTAAAATTATATGTGCCTGGACTAGTCCATGCTTGTTGACTTGGTGCAACGGTATCGCCTATTTGTGCAGTACCTAATAATGTTGCAAGATTATCATAATCAATAACATCAAGAAAATTATCGGCACCAAAATATCTTGCTGGCATGTATTCTTCCTATCTAAAACGGTATTTCATCTCCAAATAAGAGATTTGTTAAGTATTGTAGTCTCATCACATCCATTACAATATCATGACGAGGATCATGAGCAACAAACTTTTCTTCGAGTCCTTCTGGAATAAAACTATCTCGAATATCAAATTGTCCCCAAGTCAAACCATCAATCGTACTCTTCGTGTCTCGAATCATCCAAAAGGGATAAGGTAATTTCTTATCATCTGCTTGGCAAATACGATCGAAGAAAACTGGATCGAACGTATTGTTTCGAGTATATACCACTTTGAGTTTTTCTATATTTACATTATTTATAAACCAATCATGCATAGTATAGATACAAACATCTTTTGTTGAAGGCGCAAGTTGTTTTTGAGCTTCTCTACCTTGTTCTCCCCACCATTTTAGTGTATCATTATCAATCTTTCGACCTTGAACTACTACTTGCCTTTGAACATCAAACTTAATAAACTTTGTTTTTGACAAAAGCCCTTCATATGTATATAAATTATCTTGAAGCACATCTCTATTAAAAGTCAAGAGAGCACAAGACAAAACTACACCATTCACTTGATCTTGTGAAAGCGTTTCAAAGTCATAGATTACTGCATTATCTTCCATTATACGAACTCCACTGAAGCCATGATTTCTGTCATACACGCTACAATGTTAAGCTCATGGTCAGCAACAAAAGCGTTTTTATATTGATAGTCAGCAAGCAATAGAACAAGGGCAGGAATACTTGATGGTTTGATCTTATCGCTCATACGATCATAGATACCTCGAAAGATTGCTGATGCATCAGTATCTATATTGTTAACAACCCACTGACGCATAGTCTTAAAATCTTTTTCTTTGAGTGACTTAAAGAGTGTTTCAAAATTGCTGTCAGACACACTCTCGAGGACACCAGAGTCAATCTTACCAGAAATACTATATCTCTGGCATTCATTGATTACTCGCCTCCAGTCGGGGGCGTGCTTAATTACGAGATCGGCCACTGCTTTATCAGAATATTCAATATTTTCTTCATTAAGAATATATTGCATTCTTTTATAAAAGACTGCTGCAAGATTTGCCATATCTTTTTTCGAAGTATTGAATTCATATACACCACATCGAGAATGAAGTGGTTCAATAATTCTATTCTTAAAGTTGCAGGTTAGAATAAATCGACAATTATCAGAAAACTCTTCAATGAAACCACGAAGAGCTGGCTGAGTTGATTGAGGATTGAGATAGTCAGCTTCGTCAAGGATCACAACTTTGTATCCACCTTGCAATGAAATTGTAGAAGCAAACTGACGGATCTTTCCACGAAGAGTATCGATGTTACCTTCTTCAGATCCATTGATTACAATGTAATCGAGATCAAGCTCGTTACACAATGCTTTAGCGGCTGTAGTCTTACCAAGACCCGCTGTTCCAGTAAAAAGCATGTTTGGGAGCTGGCCATTATCAACCAGCTCCTTAAATGTTTTTTGTAACGAGGACGGTAAGATACAATCTTCAATTTTCTGGGGGCGGTATTTTTCGACCCAGATAAATTCATACGACATATAATGTCTCCATAATATAATTGATTGTATTATTCAGATTCGGCTGCTTCAGACTCTTCCTGTTCAACCATCTGAATAAGCATAGCACATTGATCACGCAAACGACCAACAGTGCTCAACTCTTCACCTTTAAATGCACCACGCTGAGTGATAGCATCAATAATAGCCATTGAGCTACGTGCAACTTGGTTAGCATTCGACAAAAGTTCTGTGTTCATACTATTCTCCATATTTACTATTTTTTTCGAGAGCAATTAAATACTCAATTGGAATTTGTTGATCAGTTGATTGAAAGAAACTGATCAGTTTAGAGGATATATTTACCTCATATGTAGTGGAAAAAATCTTCCTTAGGTTGTCAATGTGTAAATAAAATTCAAATGATTCACCCTCCTCATATTCTCCGGGAACTTCGATTGAAAACGTGTTTGACGTTTTATTTTCACTTTCACATACTGTGAGCATCACAACACCAGAGCTATCGGGTGTAATACATAGTTCTTTATGACCCAAAGCGCCAGCTGCAGACCGAATACGTTGAATTGTATTTTGATCCAAGGTAAACTTTACTTCCCATTCTTCAGGAAGTTTTGGTGTTTTTGTTGGAGTCGTTAGATGCTCAACATCAGTAAAATGATATTTTACTTTTGAACGACCCGATCCATCACTAATGATTGCATGAGTTTCTTGAGTATCAAAATTGGGGCTATCAACAAGATCCAACACCTTAAGCAATTCGTTCAAATCATAAATGCCAATGGTTGAGGAAAATGTATCTGGTACTTTAACAGTGGCATACACATTTTTAGCTTCAGCAATTGTTTTCAATTCATTCCCTTCATTAATCACAAGGTTTGAGTTAATCCCTGCAAAATTACGAAGAACCTGAATCGTATTCTCATTTAGTTGCATAATTATATATCCTCTTACAAATATTGCTTCTATTGTACCATATAGTCAAAATAATGTACAATATTATTCTACCATTTTTGAGAAATTTTTCTCTTTGACAAATTCGAGTTTACGCTTAAACTTGCCATCGAGGATTTCACCCTTATGGCTAATCACAAATGTATTTGTTTCATCGTCAAGCGTGTATAGAATTTTCATAAGGTTATCTACACCATCATGATCTAGAGATGAGTCAAACGTTTCGTCAAGGATTAAAAGATTAGTTGCCACACTATTCTTCATCTTAGCAATCATACGCCAAGTAAACAATAGGGCGAGGTCAATACGTTGTTTTTCACCTTCAGAAAACGAGTCATATGAAAAACTATCACGATGACGTGATCGAATTTCTTCTTTGAATTCTTCATCTAAATTAAAATGCACAAAGAAATCGAGAGTCTGAAGATATTGATTTACAAGTTTATTAATTACTGGCAAATATTGTTTAATAATTTTTGTCTTAATACCAGTATCTTTTAACATCTCAGCAATTACTGAATTATAACTATAGGCCTCATTCTCTTTTAGCTTTTCTTCACGTAGAGTATTACGATGATCATTCATATTTTGTAGATCATCACGTGCTTTACCAAGGTCACCATCACGAGCAGTTAGACGTTCAATATCATTGTTTAATGTTGAAATTGTTTTTTGTAATCTAGTAATTTCTTGATTATTAGCATTAATCTTAGATTGTTCATTACGAATTTCTTCAGACTTTAATGAAAACTTTTCAATATTATCTTGAATTTCCTTAGCCTTTTTGTCTGCTTCTTTAATAGTTGATTGCAATGTTGCAGCATTATTTCGTGCTTCAGTTAACTTCGCTTCAATAAGAGATTGTGCAATTTCTTGAGTACAAGTGGGACAAGTTGTATTCAGTTCATAAAATTCAGATTCTTTAATAAGAGCCTTCATCTGTGTATTAAAAGAAGATCGGTATTGTAAAAGCGCTTGCTTTTGATCATGAGCTTTTTTAAGTTGACTTTGTACTTCATCATTCGAAGATTGAATAAACGAAGATGAAATAGTATTTGCTTCTTGTAGTATTACAATTTCATTATCAGCTTCTTTTATCTGGTCTTGCTTTTCATTAATTTCTTCTTCATTCATTATAGTAATATCGCGAATGTATTTATTTTGTGTATCGATTTGATTTTGATTTAAATCGAGCTGATACTCAAGATCTTTTAACCTTTCCTTAAGAGATGCCTGTTTTTCTTTAATGATCATATTCATCTTAGAAAAAACATTAATGTCAAGTAAATCCTCAATTACATCTCTACGATGTTGAGCAGATAGTTGCATAAATGGAATAAATGAAGAACTTCCAAGAACTACAATCTGATGAAATGATTTATGGTTGAGTTTAAGAATGTTTTGTTCTAAAACTTTTTGGTATTCTTTATTATGAGAATCTTGATTTACGAGTACTTCATTCTTCCAGATTTCAAATATAGCCGGTTTAATACCACGGACGATACGAAAGTCTGCACCTCTCAATTGAAAACAAACTTCAACTTTACAGTCCTTATTATTAATACTATTGACAAGCTGAGGTTTATTAATATTTCGATGAGGTTTACCAAACAAAGCAAAAGACAATGCATCCAGCATTGTTGACTTGCCAGCTCCGTTATGACCTACAATTAACGTAGATTTTGTTTTACGAAAATCAATCTCAGTCCAATTATTACCAGTGCTTAGGAAATTCTTCCAACGTAGTGTACGAAAGATTATGATTGTTTCATCCTCCTCTTGCTATAAATTCTATAGCAAGATCTTCAATATCTCTATTCATGATATAACCGTATTCTATCAAATATCTAGCTTTTTGTAAATAGATATTTCTTTCTTCTGTGTTTAATTTTTCGAATAATTCCGCATAAGATTGGCTTTCCACGGTAACATCCTTAAATTGCTTTTTTCAGCTAAGTGTTTTAAATACAATACTCATGCAATCTCAAGTGCCTGTGCTTCTGTGAGAAGTGTTCTCATATTCAATTTAATACGATCTTTATCAAGATCAGTATCTACTCCATCAACATATGTATCAAGAAGTGTTTCTGTTTCTTCGAGCTTAATGCCTTCATCATCAACGTTTTCGCCAATAAACTCATTAAAGTTCTCAGCGATCTTTAGTTCATGAATAGGTTGTGATTGTATTCTATCACAAAACTGGTCGAATGTAAATAGATCAGATTTGTTCATGACCATAATTTTTACAAACTTATTATTTACTTGTTCAAAGTCATATTCCAAAGGATTCATCTTAGTGTCATCATAGTAAATTCTATGAAATAATGTATGAGGATTTAGAATTGCTTCAAGTTCACGAGTCTTGGTGTCAAGTATATGAAAATGCTTTGGATCGTGTGCATCATTCCAGAAAAATTCCATTTGAGATCCAAGATAACGTATATTACCACGTTCTGATTTTGTATGAAAATGTCCAGAAATGACTTGCTCAAACCGAGAAAAAATGCGTGGATCTAATCCAGCATGGGCTGGCATACCTTTCATCACATCATAACCCATAATTTCAAAGTGGCCCGCGATCCAACTTGCTTTGCATTTTTCAAGAAATTTCATGCAGCGATCTGCGTTATCATTACAAAGCCATGGAACTAGTCCAATTTTAAATCCATCATAGTCTATAACTGTAGGATCCATATGAATAGTCACCTCACCCATGTAGTGACCTAGTAATTCTTTTAATGAGTTAAGTTCATTTGTATTCTTATAGAACGTGTCATGGTTGCCAGGAATTACATCCATATGCATTCCATATTCACGAAGTTTTGCAAGAAAAGTTTTACGATAGCGATGTAGTGACTTAAAGTTAATAAACTTACGGTTATCAAATACATCACCAAGGTGAAGAATCTTCTTTATATTATTCTCACGTAGGTACTTAAAAAATACTTCATTATAAAAAAGCTCAGCATTATCAGCAAATACATCAGAGCTATTACGAATACCACAATGAGTATCCCCGAGTATAGCGATTTTCATAATAAAGTTACCCTTTCATCTTTCTTAAGATAGTATTTTGATTTTCCAGTTGCTCTAGATAATTCGGCCCATCCATAATAGATTTGACCTTCGTATTCAAGTTTCTGTTGCTTTAGCCTAAGTGCTTCATGGGCATGTTTAAGTTTTCTTCGTTGTTCGGCTAGAAAATATTCTTTGTTTTCTTCCTTCCACTTAGAATGGCCTTCTTGCATCTTTCGGCCGGCCTCTTTTCTATCTCTCTTTACCCATCCCTTTTTTGCTGTTAATGATGGATTTGGATTACCTCTACCTTCAGCATGCATCTTGCGTTGAATTTCACCCCCAGTGAATGGATTACCATTACGTTCAAATATGTCATCCATATTACCTTTGAACGGTGAGTCTTCCAATGTCTCAGGGACGAGGTTACACCATTCGTCTGTTTCCCAATAATTAGGATGTTCAGATTCAAACTGCTCTAGAAATGCTAAACCATCTTCTTTGCTATCATACCATTGGTACCATTCTAAAGAAATATTCTCTTTGGTTTTGCCGCCATACTTATCACAGTGATTATTCCAGTATTTACCGGACCCGAGATAAGAATTTATATCTTGGGTTGTGAAACCGATGTACTGCTTTTGAGAAGTGAGATTTTTGAAAATGTATATATACATTTGCTGATACTCCTTATTAAACGTATAGTATTAGAGTAGTTGGAACCGCCATGCGCGAACTACATTATTATTTATACATCTTTTTCACTTCCCGCAATGTTTTTCTTAATTTTATTTAAGAAAATCTCAGTCATCAGATTTTATAGTCCTCAAATTTTTAGGTTTATGAATTGGCATTCCCGCTCTATCAAACCACCGTTCATCATCAGTTACAAATACGTGTGATAAAAATTCATTTTCACTAAACTTTACACGAGTTTGTCTTTTATGTAGTTTTCCTTCATATGTTGTACCATCTTTTTGTACAAGCCGAAATGCATTTTTTCCACAGGCGCCACCACCATAAATGCGATCAATAAAAATAGGTTCACCCTCCTCATCATATCCTTGTATATTTGAGATAGTAATGTACATTAGAAAAAGTCCGATAGATCAGAATCAACTTTGATCTTACGTTTCTTATTTTTCTTTTTATATTCTTTAAATTTTGTGTCTGTTTCTTTGACTCGATCTATACGATCTTTGAGCTGATCAAGAAAAGATCCTATAGAAATTTCATTATCAGAAATTTCAGCGAACACTTCAAGACCCGATTCATTAATATATTTCAATTTAATATCATGCTGTTTCTTTTCATCTGCAATTCTACGAAGAAAAGCGTACCACGTAATCTGAGTAAAATAAGCAAAAGCATTTGGTTTACCAGTTCGAGTTGGTTTATCAATATCATAATTCTTGATTGCTTTGAGACAATTCTCTACAGCGTCCATCACCATCTCTTCCCGATATGTATATCGAATAAAGTTACCTTTGTAAGATAGGCCTTCTGCGATTCGGAGAATTGATCGAGCAATATAGTCTGTTACAATAGGAATTTCTTTTCCATCTTTTTCAGCTTTTCTTACACTCTTTACGTATTCTACCACTGCTTCTGAAAATTCTGAATTATTTACATAATGTGGATTCTTTTTTTTATTCATAATCAATCCTTAATACTTTAAATAAATTAGATATATTATACCATACGAAAAAAAAACTGTACACTATCATTTTTGGGGTTTACAACTAGCACAATCGGTGGTAAAATAAAGAGAGAGGTTTTTGGAGTGGATGGAATACTAGTGAATCTTGTTGTTCAGTTTGGCACATTGTGCATCTAATAAATCCTCTATTGAAATTTCATCACTATCATCAAAATTAATTTCATGTTCAGATTCCGGAATATCTTCTAAAAACTTTTTTAGCATTCCTTCATAATTATTTATGATGTCTTGATGTGGAAGCGCTTCTCCTACAATTAGATTAATATTTAAACTTACCATATTATTTTCAGAAACTTGATATATCATCCAGGGCCTAAGTGTATGAAACACATTTCCATCCGGACTTACAACTGACATAAGCTTAAGTGCATTACGTATAACAACTTCAGTATCCTCACTTTCAGGCTCAGGATAAGTCACAATTTGACAAATAATTTCTTCATCAGTAGCAAGTTTAAAATGTCTAACGTTGAGCATTTTATTCCTTTAAATCAATATTATAGTTTTTATAATTAAAATTTTGTTTTTGATAAATCTTAAAACGTTCAGCTCCATGAAGAAAGGCAAAATTATATCTTTGTTTATATGTTAAATCATCTACAATATCAAATAGTTTTGTGACAGATCCATCGTCACTTTTACGGAGTCCCCGGCCAATTGATTGTAGAACTCTGATTTGTGACTTAGATGGAGAAGCAAAAATAATATTATGAAGATTGCGAATATTAATACCAGTAGAAAAAGTTCCTAGACTCGCCACAATAATAGCATCTTTTTGCTTTTCAACAATAGCTCTAATAGCTTCTCTATCATTCGTATCAATACCTCCATGTACAAAGAAAACTTTTCTATTTTCTGCAGACCCGCTTCGAATTAAATCATATAATGGTGCACCATGCTTTTCTACGAGCTGAAAGAGAATAAGTGTATTCCCTTTTTGATCGAGAGCAAGATTTGATATAAATCGATTTCTTGCTTCATTCTTAACTATGTATTCAATTTCTTCTTGGTAAGTTTTCTTACTCCATTCTTTACGTATTTGCTCATCGTGTTTAAGATTCAAAATAAGAATATCAAGAGCAGCAAGCGTATTGTCATCTTGTAGTTTTTTAGTTGTAGTTACATCAAAGACTTTTCCAAATAAACCTTCAAGCACGAGCTTATGTGTCTGAGTCCCATCGAGTGTACCCGTGGCGCCAAAACGATATTCGGCGTTACCACACTTATTCATAATACTTGTAAGGGATTTTGATTTAAATCCGTGACACTCGTCACCAATTACACAGCCAAATTGTTCGAACCATTTACGTTGTAGTTTATATATTGACTGCCAAGTACTAATTACAATACCGCCACGAATGTTATCTTTGTCTTTACCAGAATAAATTCTGTGCACTGCATTTTCTACAAGCATACCATAATCTTTAAAATCATGATACATTTGTTCAACTAATGATGTAGTTGGTACAATAATTAAAACTTTTTTAGAACCATGGGCATCATTTAACATTCCAAGGTAGTATTTTGTAAGAAGATAAATGATTAGTGATTTACCAGATCCAGTTGGTGATACAAGCACGGCTCTCTTATCAGTCAGACCTTTATGAATTGCTTGAAACTGATAGTCTCTCACAGATATTGGTTTTCCTTTCGATTGAATGTTCTCATTTTGAATAAAGTTATAAAGTTGCTCGGGCTCAATTTTATTCTTATCAGATGGATAACCATAGTCACTTTCAATGAGTTGAATCTTATAATTGCGTTGAATACAAAATTGATCAAGATAATGATATAAACCAACTGGTAACTCATGTGTTACTCGATTAAATAATCGAATTTTTCCATCCCATATTTTATTCTTAAAAGATGGCATCCAGCGATATCCGGGTACAAAAAAGCTAAAGTACTCATTTAGTTCCATTGCAATACCATTATTGCAATCAATAATTAAACTAACATTATTTGCTTTTTGTACTTTGAGTATTTCCATTAAGCTCCTGCCTCAAACTTTCTCCATTCAATCATATTACGTATTGTTTGGGATCGCCATTTAATATTTTCGAGTATTTCTTTTAAAGTGCTCACTGTCACTTTCCAATATTCAACTTTTTCTTCAGACTTTTGAATATCTAAATCTGAATCATAGAACTTATCCATATCAGTCTTGAGAATTTTTAGTCCATCGAATGGATCATATTTCCAACCTTTATCATCTATTGCCGCTGCATCCATCTTGCCGCCATAATATAACCACTTGTCTTTGAGTAAAATCTTTTGATCCAACTCTGCTCTTTTAAGTTGAATTTTGGCAAGTGAATATAATTTTAAGTATTTTGCGTGTAGATTGCTGGCTTTGCGTGATTCTTCATCAAGGTCAAGTTTATTAATTTGACTATCAGTTTCCCACTGACTCAGTACATTCTGTAGATCAATCAAGATTTACTCCATTTTATAGAATTTCAAAATATGTATAACGGAAATTTACTGGAAATGTAATTACTGGTGTTGATGATTCTGTTGTAGATTCAAATTGGATATTTCCAAGATCTGTTGGAAACGCATTTCGATAACGAATGGTTTTATTTAAATTATTTTTACTTGTTAAAATAGTGAGTGTAATATCAGCATATGTAGATCTTTCCGTTTCATCCTCATTTACGCCTACAATTGTATTATCTTTTATCCAATTAAAGATTTCAAGATAAGAATTCATATCTTCATCTAGTACAGCCTGGGTTGACAATTCTCCATATTGAAAAGTATCCGGTACCATCGGTGCTGATGTATATTGTCTAAATGGTGCTTCCGCAGCGTTTGTTGTAATACTTGGATGCGAAACAGCTTGAGCAAAATACTGAAAATTTCTATATGTGCTTTCAATTAAAATTCTAAAGCCAGTTGGTTGTAAAAAATTTATATTATCAGTTACCATAGCTTTTCCTAATATATTATACCACAAATCTATTTATATGTAAATAAACATAAAAAAAAGGGACGGCCGAAGCCGTCCCTGTACTAGTTAAGTTACTAGATGTAGGGAGGGGTTTATCCCCTCTCTTGTTTTTATTACTGGAGGATATTATCAACCCTGAAAATCCTGTAATATTGATTCGAACGAGCAGTACTCGTGAAATCGTCCTGAGGTGACGATGTGACGAATGGGTTTGGAACCATGCCATAACGAGTTTTGAACCCGATTTTTGGCTGGAACGTGTTCTCACCCACAGCGCGGACCATTGTCAGCGGAACATATGGGCAATAGAACAGACCTGCGTCATAAGGTGAAGTACCTTTGTAACCCATGTTGACATAGTCGACTGTTGCATATGGGTCAATGTAGACTTTAGTACGACCGTTCAGAACACCAGCAAAAGTATTACCCGTGTCATCAACATTCAACGATGTGTTCATCGCTGGGGCGTAGTCCAACATACCCGAAGCTGCTAGAGCCGAAGCAACATCAGATGAGCAAAGGATGAAGTTACCACGACCTCTACGAGTATCTTTAGCGATCTGATTAGCTTCTCTTTCCATCTGCAAGATCAAACCTTTGATCTTTTCAACTGACCAACGGCCATCAGCATCCGTCGAAAGGTCGAAGATACCATTGATTGCCGTGTTATCAGTGCTAGCACCGGTTTTAGCTTCTGAGTTAATACGACGAACAACTTCACGGTTGATTTCCGCAAGGATTTCAGTTGTGAGGATGTTAGCCAGCTCAGTCTCAGCGTCCAGGCCATGGATCGCTTTCAGATCCTGAGCCAGTTCCATCGAGTACTCAGCTTTCAGAGCACGTGTTCTTGCAGTAACAGTTGCTTTCTCGATTGAGAAGCCCATTTCAGCAAACTGCTCTGCACCTGATTCACCAAGGCCTTCGCCTTCAGCTGTTGTGTACAGGTCCAACCCAGTTGTTGGATCAGTAAGAGCGCGATCGTTGTTGATCGAGCTATCACCGTTTGAGTCGGTAACACCCTGGAGACCAGAACCATCAGCCTGCATTGCAGTTGTCGATGAGTCACCTGAGTAGTTGAACGCTGCTTCGTTGAACAGCGCTTCATCACCAGCATTGACTCCGACTTTTGGCCCACCACCATTAGTACCACGATAGCGTGACTTCATCGCGAAAATCAGACCAGTGGGACCAGTCATTGGCTGAACGCCGCAGATGTCATAGGCTACCATGTTTGGCATAGCACGACGGACCAGTGAAATCAACACTGGG
>Ga0070754_10002703_pt1 | contig 12871 bp, 12 predicted proteins | sample VirMetDEL_Sep_01_FD_75181 | JGI IMG/M metagenome (GOLD analysis project Ga0070754, IMG submission 75181) | Aqueous microbial communities from the Delaware River and Bay under freshwater to marine salinity gradient to study organic matter... | ecosystem: Environmental > Aquatic > Marine >... | reverse complement strand
CTGCTTTGTGTTTGAGTGTAATATGTATGAAACTGTTGTTTCTGCTCTCAGGGATTTGGTAGTTAATGAATCGGAAATAAAGTATTGTTTTCTTTTAGATAGTGTCGATGGATTGCTGACTAAAAATGATGCTACCAAAAGCTTTGAAGAATCCCGTAAGGTTGCTGCTGGAGCTGTTCTTGCAGCAGACTTTATGAAGAGAGTTAGTATTACTTTAGCCAAACGCGGTCATATGGCTATCTTTATTAGTCAAGTTAGAGCAGATATTCAACTTGATCCATACAGCAAAGCCCCCATACGGCAAACTACAGCTACCGGAGGCAATGCGCTGCTGCATTTTGCTAATTACATTTTGGAATTTGAACCTAGATTCAAGAGTGATCTTATTCTTCAAAAGCCTAATGAAAAATATGACCCTCAAAAGAATAACTATATAGGTCACTATGCTAAGATCACTGTTAAGAAGAGCCCGAATGAGAAGACAAATTCTGTAATCAAATACCCTATCATTTACGGGCGCACCGGAGGTAAAAGCATTTGGAACGAAAAAGAAATTCTAGATATGCTTTACCTGTGGGGCTATGCAGAAAAGAAAGGCGCATGGATCAGTTTTTCTGAAGATCTTCGTAATGATATGCAAGCTGCCGGTATTGAGATGCCAGAGACAATTCAAGGTGAACCTAAATTCAATGCATTCATTGAAGAGAATGAAAATATAAAAGATTATCTGATTAAATATTTTCGTGATCTTGTTTTGCCTCAATGATATTCAAGACATTATATGGATCTACTAGAAAGCTAAAAAAAGCTTCTGCTTACAGGGTAGACTGGCTGAAGGGTAGCCGGAGTAAATTCCAAAAGAGAATAAAAAATATTCTTTATTCTTATTGGGAAAACCACATTGTCTTTGAAGAGTTTCCTATCGTAGGAACACGCTTGACACTAGACTTCTACAATGCTACTTTGAATATCGCTATAGAAGTCCAAGGCCGTCAACACACTGAGTATGTTGAGTTTTTCCACGGCAAAAGTAAGCTTAATTACCTTAAGCAGCTCAAAAGAGATCAGGACAAGCTAAATTTTTGCGAAATCAACGATATTAGTCTTGTAGAGATACACGATGAGGATGATGTAGAATATTTGCGTAAAATGTTAACCAATGGCCTATAAAAGTGTAATATATAGTATGGACCAAAAAGAAAATTCTAAGAATGGGGTGCCTGAAGTTTTATTGGATAAACTTTATGAGTTTACTAATAACGGGCAACAAGGTGGGTTCATTTTGGCTTATGTGGATAACAATGGCGCTGTGTCGATCAATTGTAAGGTTGGATCGCAAGTTGTAGAGTTAGGGTTGAGGAAGTCTTTGGAGAAATTCTTAGACCAGCTTGAGCTTAACGAATGCTCAGTTATGCAACAAGACCAAGATGAATTAGAATAAAAAATGATATACAGTAAAGATCTTGAACAGCAATTGCTTGCTGGTCTAATTAAATACCCTGAACAGTATGGGGATATTGCTGACTTTATTTCTGAAAAAGATTTCGCCTCTTCAGACAATGCAGTAACATCTACTATTTATGCTGCATTAAAAACCTTCTGCGAAAACGGTAAAGGTGTTGACCATGTGGTTCTCAGCGAAAAAATAAAATCTTTAGGATTTTGCTTCGCTCAAAATATTTCCATTAGTGATTACCTTTATTCTTTATCTCTCAGAAAAGTAGACAAAAAGCAAATTAGCGAGATAGCTAAAGAGCTTAAGAAATATACTGTTAGAAGAGAGATCTATGAAGCTGCTAAAAAAACAGCAGAAACAATCAAAAGTCTTGATCCTAATTCTTCCTTTAACACCATCATTGAAGCTGCAGATAAAACTTTCAATGAGAAAATCGATGTATTTGATTTAACAGAAGATAATTTTTCCAATATATACGGAGAAGAAATGAAAGAATACATTGAATTTTTAGGCAATAATCCTAAAGAAGAAATGGGATTTATGGGGCCGTTTGAACCTATGAATGATATGTATGGTTCATTGCTAAGGCCGGGTAACATTACTGTAGTAGTCGCAAGATCTGGTGTAGGTAAAACAAGATTCTGTTTAGATTACTGCACAAAAGTTTCTGAAAAGTACAATGTGCCTGTACTTCACTTTGACAACGGTGAAATGAGCAGGAATGAACTTATGATTCGTCAGTGCGCTGGACTTTCTGGCGTTAGCACTCACTTGTTAGAAACCGGACAATGGAGGCAAGCCGGTGATGAAGTTGTCAACAAGGTAAGAGCTGTTTGGGATCGAATTAAAGATCTTAAGTTTTACTACCATTCTGTTGGAGGTTATTCTTTGGAAAAAATGGTTAATGTCTTAAAAAGATTTTATTATTCTAAAATCGGCAGAGGCAACAAGATGATTTTTTCATTTGATTATATTAAACCTGTTGATGACCCAACTAAAGCTGAATGGCAAAGCATTGGTCATATGGTTGATACTTTTAAAAGGACCATTCAGAGAGAGATTTTGGTAGATGGAGAACCGGTTATACCCATGTTTACCAGTATCCAGAGTAACCGGTCAGGTATTGTTACCAACAGGCAAGCTAGAGACCTTAATGATGATGAAGGTATTGTTAGCGGTTCAGATAGGGTGACTCAATATTGTTCACATCTTTTTATTCTACGCGAAAAAACAGCCGATGAAATAGTTCAAGAAACAGAGCGTTTCGGAACTCACAAATTAATTCTTACTAAATCAAGACACTTAGGCAGACAACCTGCCCGTGCTCAATCTTTAGTTCAAATGCCAGACCGAACAGTTAAAAATAGTATTCAACTTCGTATGAATGGGTTTCAAATAGACTGTGTTGGCGATCAACAAGATGTTGCAGATTTTCTGAATGCTCAAGTTCAAATTGAGCCAGAAGATGAAGATGTGGATTTGACAGCGTTTGAGTCCGGCAACGTTCCAGCTACTATTTCTTGATATGACTAAAGAAGAAATTCAAGATGCTTTGCACAGCTTAGGTTTTAAATTAGCCGACAGAGGTACATATTGGCAAACAAATGCCATATGGAGAGGTGGAGATAATAACACTGCGATTCAGATCTATAAGGATACTGGGGTATGGATAGATTATGTGGATCAAGCAGGGTATAAGCCATTTCAGGCTTTAGTGGGTAAAGTTTTAAGAACTAATGATTCAAATGTGTTAGATAGATACACAATCAATGAATCTAAAACTATCGATATATTTGAAAATATAGATAGAAAAGATACTATACAGGTGGAAAAAACTTATAGCAAAGAATTATTAAAAGGTTTGCTGCCTCATCATAAATTCTATTTAGATAAAGGTATTTCCCATGACACTCTCTCTTTGTATCAATGTGGTCTTGCTACCGCAGGTAAACTAAACAATAGGTATGTTTTTCCTATTTTTAAATTTCAAGATCCCAACACCATTATAGGCTTCACTGGCCGAAGCATGCTATGGTCTAAAGATAATAGCAATATACCAAAATGGAAGCATGTAGGCACTAAAAGAAATTGGGTGTATCCAATTTGTCTTGGCGAAGATTTTTATCAAAGCATTGAAGATTCTGAGACTCTATATATTGTTGAGTCTGTTGGAGATAGTTTAGCTTTAACAGAGAATGGGCTAAAAAATCATATGGTTACATTTGGCCTTGATTTAAGTTCTCAGCAGTTGATGGCTATTGTAGCATTCAACCCACAAAAGATCGTTATAGCTATGAATAACGATGAATCTCAAGTCGGTATGAAAGCTTCAATCAAGCATTTTGTGTCTTTATTAGATTTCTTTGATTTTGAAAGATTGTATATTGTGCAGCCCCAACAAAATGATCTTTCTGATATGCAGAAAAATAAATGCTTCAATGACTGGGCTAACAAACAAGTTAACCAAGAAGCACAACAAAGATATATTTTGGAATATTTAAGAAATTCAAACAATCAACGTTCTTTTCCTAAAAAAGCTAACATTGGTAGCAAAATAGAAATGCTAGCTTCTCATCTCAACGAGGATATTTTTGATGGGTAAAGAAGTTAAATTATCTGCTAGCAGATTAAAGACGGCTAAAACTTGCAGTTGGCTATATTGGGCTAAGTACCATATGTATTTGCCCGACAGAAAAAATGATGGTTCCTCTAGAGGTGATATTTGTCATGCTATCTTTGAATGTCTAGGTAAAGCTGGTAGAGTTAAATACCACAGGCAGATTGTAAAACAGCAAGATGCTTTTTGCATACCTTCTATTAAAAAGCTGATACTCAGTAAAGCTGCTAATCTTAACGTTGATGATCCAGATAATTTAAAGCAAATCAACGACATGATTGTTGCCGGATTGGAGTATGACTTTTTCGGCAAAGATTTGCAGAAGCCTTCTGAAGCTTATTCTGAATATGAATTTGATTTCAAAGTAGAAGAGGATGGAAAAAAATATCACATCAAGGGCTTTATTGATAAGCTGTTTTTATACAAAAGTAAAAATCTAGCAATCATTAGGGACTTCAAAACAAGCAAGAGTGTTTTCCAAGGCAAAGAAGCTACAAAAAATCTTCAAGATTATATGTATTCTTTGGCAGTAAAATATTTATTTCCTAAATATGCTAATCGTCAAAGTGAGTTTGTTTTTCTTAAATTTGATTTAAAGTCTGGAGATGATTCAAAAGGTCTCCTCAAGATGAAAAAGATAGATTCTGAAACTTTAGATAAATTTGAAAAAGATTTAACTAAAGCTCAAGCTTATTTAGAATCTTTTTCTGACCGTCGAGCCAAAAGTAATTATGCTGCTGACCAAAAGGTGACCAAAGAAGATGGATTTGCTGGGCCAATTGTTTGTGGATTTGCTAAATATAGAGGCCAACCCAAAAAGAACGGAGATCCTATGTGGCACTGTATGTATAAGTTTCCCTTTGATTATTATGCCCTTTACAATCAAGATGGTGAGTTGGTGAAAAAAGTTTTCGTTGAGGACTATTTTGAGCTTGTCAAATTACAAAAAGAGGGGTATACTGTAGCCAAAGAACACTACCAAGGATGCCCAAGGTGGAATTGCACAGATTATTGATATGATTCCTTTATTTACCACTGATTATAGTATAGGTAAGTCAATATTAAAATTCAAACCATCAAAAACTCCTGATGGTCCCGATAGCGTTGTCGAGATAGCTCAAGACCATAATTTAGGAAAGGTTGTTTTGGTCGAAAACAGAATGCATGGATTTCTCGAATACGTTAGATATTCAGAAGAAAATGATTTTGATTTTGTCTTTGCCTTAGAGCTGAATATTGTAGACGACTACAAAGAAGCTAAACCACACAAGATCAACATTTTTGCTAAGAATAATGAAGGCATAAAGTTGCTTTATAAAATATATTCTTCTGCATTTACTGAACATGAAGGTAATTTGACTTTAGATGATTTAAGGTCTTTCTGGAATTGCGATCATTTGATGCTGGCTATACCGTTTTACGATTCATATATCCATCAAAATAATTTCACATTTAACCAATTTGTTCCAGACTTTAGAGATCTAGGTTCTATAACATTTTTCATTCAAAAAAATAGTTTGCCGATTGATCATAAGCTTGCAGAAAAAGTTCAAAATGAAGCTAAAGAGTGTGGCGGATCTGTTGAATATGCAAAGTCTATTTATTATAAAAATAAAGAAGATTTTGTTGCGTTCCAAGTTAGAAAGATCATTCATCACAGGAAAGGGGCTAAGGTAGCAACTTTATCTAAGCCTAATTTGGATGGTTGTTGCAGCGATGAATTTAGTTTTGAAAGTTGGTTAGAACATGAAAGACAAACTGTTTAGATCTGAGAAGATTTTTATTGGTGCTTCTGGTACTCATGGTTATGGAGTTTTTTGTACCGAAGACATCAAGAAAGGAGAGTTAATAGAAGAATGCTATTATATTGTTCCCGACAAAGCGAAATGGCAGGACCTAGACACTAAATTCGCCCACTACTTCTTTTCGCTTCCCTTTTTGCAAGATGATCACGAAAGTTTCGCTGATGAAAATGGCGGCGTCACAGTGGGCCATATAACACGACCAGTTTGTGTCCTTGGTTCCGGCATGATCTTTAATCACTCTAAAGATAATAATATTAATTGGCAAATTTATGAAGTGAGCCAAATTGTTTCTTACAGAGCTAATAAGAACATAGAAGCTGGATCAGAATTATTTATTAAATATAACGATCACGTTGATTTCAAAAATGCTTAACAATTTATTGCGATACAAAAAAGATCAAAAATACTTGTTTTTTGATTACGAAACTGAAGGTTTAAATCTTTATTCTTCTAAACCTTTTCAATTATCTTTTATTACCTCTAAGGGCCAAAAGATTATTGAAAAAGCTGATTATTATATGGACTGGCCCAATCTGAATATTCCTCCAGAAGTCCAAAAATTAACTCACTTAGATTGGGATGAGTTTAGATCAAAACAAAAAGATGGCAAAGAAGTATTAAAACATTTTGAAAAATACCTTTATGATCCTGAATATCTAATTGTAGGGCATAACATTGCAAATTATGATATCTACATCCACAACATCCACAGAAAGCTGACTGGTAAAAAAACTGACTATTCTTACGTGGAAAGAATTGTAGATACATTATGCTTGTCAAAGTCTCTCAAGTACGATATTCCTAAAAAAGAAGATGATTCACTGTATCAGTGGCAGTGCAGGTTAACCACTGAGCGCCGCAGAGGAATCAAGACCACGCAAAAAGCGATGCTAAAAGATTTAGGTGTGGATTTTGATGAAAATAAATTGCATAACTCATTGTACGATGTAGAAAAATGCAAAGAAATGTTTTTCAAATTAATATTGAATGTCGAGGTATGAGTTTCACTGATAATTTTACTAAATATGATGATTGCGCTCCTGTTGGAGTGCTGTTGCCTAAAATTTCTATCGAGGATAAGTGGTATGATTATGTAGGACTACCCAAAGATAGCCCAAATGAATTGTTCTTAAAAGAACTGTGCGCCAAATACTTTAAAGCTAAAGGTCTTCATTTAAAAGAAAATAGAAATGAATACATAGAACGATTCAAAAAAGAATATGAAGTTCTCAATAAATTAGGTTTTATTGATTACGCTTTGTTGAATTGGGATATTCTTAATTGGTGCCACGAAAACAAGATTCCCACTGGTGCTGGCAGAGGTAGTGCAGCAGGATCTCTCATCTTATACCTTTTAGGTGTAACTAAAGTTGACCCGATTCGCTACGGGTTGTTTTTTGAAAGGTTTGTGTCTGAAAGTCGTGCTAGAAAGATCGAGAAAAATGGAATCCTATATCTTGATGGTAGTCTTCTTGCTGATGTGGATAATGATATTGCGTTCGATAGGAGGCAAGAAGTAATTGAGTATATTGGCCGTAGGCACCCAGAGAGAACTTGCCGAATTTTGAATTTGGTAACTCTCAGCGGTAAACTGTGCATTAAAGAGGTCGGAAAGATTGTTGGTGAAATTAGTGAGCAGGATATGAATGAGGTTAGCGACTTGATTCCCTCTCACTTTGGTAAAGTAGCTAAACTTGTAGATGCAACAGAAGAAAACGAGCATTTCAAAAAATGGGCAAACGATCATCCTAAAGTTTTTAAAATTGCTCAAAAACTTGAAGGTTTGATCAAGAATACAGGTGTTCATGCTTCTGGCATTGCAATTTCAAAGCAGAAGCTCACTGATATTTGCCCCATTCAAGTTACCAAGGAAAAAGATCTCATTACCTGTTACGAGATGAATGCCACTGCAGGTCTTAGCGTCAAGTTTGATATTCTTGGGCTCAAGACTTTAACGGTGCTAAAAAATGCTTGCGATAGCGCAGGTATTCAACTTGATGATATTGATATAGAAGATCCAGAGCTTTATGACCACTTTCAGAATTTAGAGTGCTCTCAAGGATTGTTTCAAATTGAAGCTGATACCAATCTACAAGTTTGTAAAACAGTTAAGCCTCGCAACTTAGAAGAAGTTTCTGCTGTTGTAGCTATTGCTAGGCCGGGAGCTTTGCAATTCAAAGATGATTTCGCAGCTTTTGTTGAAACCGGAGAATTTCAAACTCAGCACGAACTTTTTAATGATGTATTATCTTATACCGCTGGTATTCCTCTTTACCAAGAGCAGTTGATGCAGATGGCAGTAAAGATCGGTTTCAGCCTTGATGAAGCAGAACAGCTACGTAGAATTGTTGGCAAAAAGAAAGTCGATCAAATGCCAGCATGGAAGCAAAAGATTGCAGACAAAATAGCAGAAAATAATATTGATCCTAAAGCTGGTGAAGTTTTATGGAAAGTAGCTGAAGATTCTGCAAATTATTCATTTAATAAATCTCACTCTATTGCTTATGCTATCTTAGCCATGAAGACTGTGTACATGAAGTTTAATCATCCGTTAGACTTTCATGTGGCGCTGCTAGAAAATTCCAAACATGAACAAGACCCTCATGAGATTATAGATTCTATTCAAAAAGAGCTTTACCTGATGGGTATTCAGTTGCTTCCTCCTGATTTAGCTAAAAGCCAAATGGGATTCTCGAAAGAAGGTGGGAATATTAGATACGGTCTTAACTCAATCAAAGGTATTAGCGAAAAAACGCTGCAAGCAGTTATCAAATTCAGAGATGAAGATTGCCCCGATATGATGAATGTTTGTCTTGCCGCCAAACAAGCTGGAATTAATATTGCAGTTCTCAGCAGTCTAATTCAAGCCGGAGCTCTCAATAGTATGGGTGACAATAGACCAAGGATGGCTCTAAATGCTCAAGTATTTAATATTTTAACTGATAGAGAAAAAAGGATTTTTCTTAACTTTGGACCAAAATACAATCATGATGTGGTTGATATATGGAAGCATGAAATCAAAGACGGCCCAAACATAGATGAAGATGGTAAGATTCTTATTAAAGATTCCAGAAAACAAACAATACTTAAAAAATTAGAACCTTGTCTTGAGATTTATAAGCATAACTCTAATAGAGAGCATAAAAAAATAGCTAATTGGTATTTTGAAAGAAAGTTATTAGGATATAATTATTCTTCCAGACTAAAAGATGTTGTTAACTTGAAGGGCCAATGTACTGGCATTGAGGAGTTGAGAGGTGAGTTACCCCATCAAAAGTTCCTTTGTGTAGGCGTTGTCAAAAATATACAGCAAAGAAGATCAAGAAACACAAACAAAAAGTATGCTATGCTCAACTTAAGTGATGAAAAACATGAAATCACTTGCTTTGTGTGGGAAGATACGTTAAACAAAATGGAGCGTGAAGGTAGAGCTTTACCATCTAAAGACGACTTGATCGCTATCAACGGAAGAACCATGGACGGAGGAGCAATGGCCGCAGACTCCGTTTACACCATCGACACTAAAATATTTATGAAGGTAAGGGATTTGAAGGATTCATGAATGATTACCAGTTAACACCCAGATCAAAATGGTTATATAAAAAAGCAAAAAATATAACTGAACAATTAGGTACGCCTTTTGTTAGTATTGAGCATTTGCTGACTGCTTTCTTTTTCTGTGAAGAGTCTAAATCAATTCGCATTTTATCAGAAATGGGATTTGATTATGAGTCTTTCAGGATGTGGCTTGTAGAAGATTATTTTTCATTTGACGATAAATCTAAAAATAAAAAAATAGATTGTAAACCCTCAGAAAATCTACTTCAGGTTTTTGATGTTGCCGCTGAGTTTGCAAATGAATGCGATGATGGGTATATCTCTATTGATCATATATTCATTGGAGTTTTGTCATCTATAGAGTTGGTAGATCCTCCAGTTGCAAAAAAGCTGTATTTTGAAATAAAATACTTTGAAGAAAATATAGTTAAATATTTTGGTCAAGAAACGTTTGTTGATGCGCCGGTTCCAAAAGAAGTTGTGCGCAACCAAACCAAAACCACGAAAGCTTCTCTAGAAAAAAATTGTATAAACTTAAACGAAAAATGCAATGGCGCTGAATATAACATTAGTGGCAGAGAAGAAGAACTCAAGAGAATGGAATATATTCTCAACCGAAAGGTAAAAAATAATGTGCTTATTGTTGGTGACTCTGGTGTTGGCAAAACTGCGCTAGTAGAGTTTTTGGCAAACAGAGTTTCTTCTGGCTGTGGACATGTATTGTTGTCTGATAAAGAAATTTATTCTTTGAATCTTAATTCTTTAGTCTCTGGCACAAAATACAGAGGAGACTTTGAAAGAAAAATGGAAGCCATCATTGATGACTGTAAAGACTCAAATATCATTCTTTATATTGATGAAATACATACTCTTATTGGAGCTGGAGATGCGGAAGGGGGCTTAGATGCTGCAAATATACTCAAGCCATATTTAGCTAATGGAGAAATCACTGTTATTGGATCAACCACTTACGAAGAATATCGTAAGAAGATCTATCAAGATAAAGCTTTGACCAGAAGATTTGATGTCATCAATCTTAAGGCCCCATCTGCACAAGAAACTTTAGAAATATTACTGAACAAAAAAGATCATTTTATAAATTACCACGGCGTATTTATTGATGATGCAGTATTGCAAGACATTATTGAGTTGTCCGACAAATACATTAAAGAGACTAACTTCCCAGATAAAGCAATCGATTTGCTAGATTTAGCTTGCAGTCATTGCAAAGTACAAAAAACCAAAAAACCAGCTTCACTTCAAAAACAAGAAGAGGAAGTGGTCAATACATTAGTCAAAATAGCTTCACAGAGCGAAGATATCCGCCAAGAGGCTATGCAGAAAGTTCCTGTTCTTAAATTTAAAAATGCTTATGAAAAGTGGCTGGCTAAAGTAAAGTCTGGAGATATTGTGGGTGATCTTAAGATTGATCATGTGATTGATGCCTTATGTCATAAGACAGGTATACCAAAAGATAAATTCACAAAACAAAACAAAATAAAATACATCAATCTTGAAAAAGAAATCAAAAAAGACATCTTTGGTCAAGATGAAGCAGTCAATAAAATAGCAAAATGTTTGCTGCGTTATAAGAGCGGTTTGCGAGATAATCAAAAACCTATTGGTAGTTTTCTTTTCTTGGGATCTACTGGTGTTGGTAAAACACATTTAGCTAAAACTTTAGCTAACAAAATGTTTGTGACCCAAGATAGCTTTGTTCGTTTTGATATGTCAGAGTTTTCTGAAGAGCAAAGTGTTTCAAAATTAATTGGTAGTAGTCCGGGGTACATTGGTTATGATAAAGGTGGTATCCTAATTGAAAAGGTTTGCCAAAATCCTCATAGCATTATTCTTTTTGATGAAATTGAGAAAAGCCATGCAAAAGTTCAAAAAGTACTACTTCAAATACTAGAAGAAGGAGAATTAACTGATTCTATTGGAAGAAAAGCTAGCTTTAATAACTGTGTTATTATTGTTACTGGTAACATAGGATCTAGACAGCTATCAACAAAGACTACTTTAGGTTTCAAGCCAGAAGTTTCTTCTGATGAATCAAAACAGGAAGCATTCAAAGCTCTTAAACAGTATATGCCGCTTGAATTGATCAACAGATTTGATGAAATCATATTCTTCAACGATTTCACAGAAGATAATATGAAGAAAATCATCAAAAAGGAACTGTCTAAGTTTGCGAGTATAAACAGCACAAAGATCAAATATAGCAGTTCTCTAATTAATTTTATATACAAAAAGAACAAAAATAAAGAATTTGGCGCTAGACAACTCAAGAGGATCATTCAAAATGAAGTGTTAGACTTGTTATCTAGCTTTTTATTAGAGAATGAGAATCAAATAGCTATCAATATTACCTTTTCATCAAAATTAAATAAAGTGGTGATAAAGTAATCAAATAGGTGTAATAATATACGATGTTATACGTTATAGCAGCGACAGGGGCTTCAATAATAATTGGTGCCCTTGTTTTTAAATTTTTACTTAAAACTCATAATTTAGAAGATTAATATGGGCGTCGAATATCAAGGTAATAACCCTATGGTTTTGGCTAGTATCATTCATTCAGAGACTGATACTGGATTTCTTGCTACAGGCTATAAACCTCAAATAACAGGGTTGTTGACTACTGGTATTATAGCTGATGAAGCTGTTCTCAGAGATCATATTGGCAGGGAATACTTTAGGCAGCTGCATAACCATGGATTAGACAGCTATATTACTGATGATTATGACGAAGGATTTAGACCTTTAACTTTTACAGGACTTTACGCATAATGCCACTGCCTAAACCACGAAAAAAAGAAGATAAAAACGAGTTTGTTTCTCGCTGTATGTCTGATGATATTATGAAAAAAGAATACAAAGACAACAAGCAGCGCGTAGCAGTTTGTTTAACTCAGTTTCGCAATATAGAAAAATCTAAAGGTGATGCAAGCTGGGATGATGTTCGTAAGGGCGATATATTAGGATTATTATAATGGCAAACCCCCCAAACATTATTGACGGATTCGAGACTTCTCCTAGCAGAAATCATGCTGTAAATTTTAATTACATTTGGGATGACATTAATCAGTATTGGACTCCTCAAATAGATAGCAACACCGCCAATAAAGGCGGAACCGATGCCTTTGGGAGGCAAAGAGTATCTGAACCTGAAACTATCTTTAACAGTAAGCAAATTTTTGATAATCAACCTTTATATTGGGATGACATCCAAGAAAGTGGTTCTGGAACTTCTAGTACTTATTCTTCTGATAGAGCTTCTTCTGTTTTAGCTGTATCTGCTACAACTGCTGGAAAAAGAACAAGACAGACATTCATGAGATTTAATTATCAGCCTTCTAAATCTCAATTAATATTTATTACAGGTATTTTAAAGAAAAGTGGTGGTGGTTCTGGAATTACTACGAGAATGGGATT
>Ga0070754_10002702_pt1 | contig 12886 bp, 9 predicted proteins | sample VirMetDEL_Sep_01_FD_75181 | JGI IMG/M metagenome (GOLD analysis project Ga0070754, IMG submission 75181) | Aqueous microbial communities from the Delaware River and Bay under freshwater to marine salinity gradient to study organic matter... | ecosystem: Environmental > Aquatic > Marine > Coastal... | reverse complement strand
TTCTTATTGCGGGTTGGCACGGGTGCTGGACAGCAGCGACTTCAGACTGGCCGCTTTCGGTTTCACCAGCCAGAACTTGCGCAGGTAATCGTCCAGGTTTTCCAGCAGGTTCTGGCCCCACTCGCTACCGGTTTCCTCGACATACTCGGCGAGCACGCTTTCCAGGTGGCTGCGGTAGGCCTCCATCGCTTCGTTGTTGATGCGTTGGATTTCCACCAGCTCGTGGTTGACGCGGTCGTAGAAGCCGTTGTCCATGTCGAGCACGTAGGCGAAGCCGCCGGTCATGCCCGAGCCAAAGTTGTAGCCGGTCTTGCCCAGTACGCAGACGAAACCGCCAGTCATGTACTCGCAGCAGTGGTCGCCAGTACCTTCCACCACGGCATGGGCACCCGAGTTACGCACGGCGAAACGCTCACCCGCGGTGCCGGTGGCGAACAGCTTGCCGCCAGTGGCGCCATACAGGCAGGTGTTGCCGATGATGGCGCTGTCCTCGGTGGCGAACGGGCTTCCGGCAGGCGGAGTGATGACGATCTTGCCTGCGGTCATGCCTTTGCCAACGTAGTCGTTGGCGTCGCCTTCCAGGCGCAGGTGCAGACCACCGGCGTTCCACACACCGAAGCTCTGACCAGCAGTGCCCTTGAAGCGGAAGGTGATCGGCGCACCGTTCATGCCCTGGTTGCCATGCACGCGTGCGATTTCACCGGAAATGCGCGCACCGATGGAGCGGTCGCAGTTGCCGATGTTCAACTCGAACTCACCGCCGGTCTTGCCAGCGATGGCGTCCTTGGCCATTTCCACCATCTTCTCGGCCAGCAGGCCTTCGTCGAACGGCGGGTTTTTCGGCACTTGGCAGAACTGCGGCTTGTCAGCCGGGATATGCGTGCTGGCCAGCAGCGGCGACAGATCCAGGTTACCCTGCTTGGCGGTTTCGCCCGGCAGCACTTCGAGCAGATCGGTGCGCCCAATCAGCTCTTCCAGGCTGCGCACGCCCAGCTTGGCCAACCACTCGCGGGTTTCCTCGGCGACGTAAGTGAAGAAGTTCATCACCATCTCGACGGTGCCGATGAAGTGATCCTTGCGCAGCTTGTCGTTCTGCGTGGCCACGCCGGTGGCGCAGTTGTTCAGGTGACAGATGCGCAGGTATTTGCAGCCCAGTGCCACCATCGGCGCGGTACCGAAGCCGAAGCTCTCGGCGCCGAGAATGGCTGCCTTGATCACGTCCAGACCGGTTTTCAGACCACCGTCGGTCTGCACCCGTACCTTGCCGCGCAGGTCGTTGCCGCGCAGGGTCTGGTGGGTTTCGGCCAGGCCCAGTTCCCACGGCGCGCCGGCATAACGAATGGAGGTCAGCGGCGATGCGCCGGTACCGCCGTCGTAACCGGAAATGGTGATCAGATCGGCGTAGGCCTTGGCCACACCGGCAGCGATGGTGCCGACACCGGCTTCCGCCACCAGCTTGACCGACACCAGCGCCTTCGGGTTGACCTGCTTGAGGTCATAGATCAGCTGCGCCAGGTCTTCGATCGAGTAGATGTCGTGGTGCGGTGGCGGCGAAATCAGGGTCACGCCCGGCACCGCATAGCGCAGCTTGGCGATCAGGCCGTTGACCTTGCCGCCCGGCAGTTGGCCGCCCTCACCGGGCTTGGCGCCTTGGGCCACCTTGATCTGCAGCACTTCGGCGTTGACCAGGTATTCCGGGGTCACGCCAAAGCGGCCGGTGGCCACCTGCTTGATCTTCGAGCTCTTGATGGTGCCGTAGCGGGCCGGGTCTTCACCGCCCTCACCGGAGTTGGAACGGCCACCCAGGCGGTTCATCGCTTCGGCCAGCGCCTCGTGCGCCTCCGGCGACAGCGCGCCGAGAGAGATACCGGCGGCGTCGAAGCGCTTGAAGATCGACTGCAGCGGCTCGACTTCATCCAGCGCGATTGGCGAGGTGGATTCCTTGACCTTGAGCAGGTCGCGGATCATCGATACCGGGCGAGTGTCGACCAGCTTCGAGTATTCCTTGTACTTCTCGTAGTTGCCCTGCTGCACAGCGTCCTGCAGCGTGCGTACCACGTCCGGGTTGTAGGCGTGGTATTCGCCGCCGTAGACGAACTTGAGCAGGCCGCCCTGCTGGATCGACTTGCGGTTGTTCCAGGCCTCAAAGGACAGCAGCTTCTGCTCACTTTCGATGTCGACGAAACGCGCGCCCTGGATGCGGCTGGCCACACCACGGAAGCACAGTTCGGTGACTTCGTCGGCCAGGCCGACCGCTTCGAACAGTTGCGCACCGCGGTAGGACGCGACCGTGGAGATGCCCATCTTCGACAGGATCTTCAGCAGGCCCTTGGAAATGCCCTTGCGGTAGTACTTGAACACTTCGTACAGATCGCCCAGCACTTCGCCGGTGCGGATCAGATCGCCCAGCACTTCGTAAGCCAGGAACGGGTAGACCGCCGAAGCACCGAAGCCCAGCAGCACGGCGTAGTGGTGCGGGTCACGCGCGGTGGCGGTTTCCACCAGAATGTTGCAGTCGCAACGCAGGCCTTTCTCGGTCAGACGGTGGTGCACGGCGCCAGTGACCAGCGCGGCATGCGCCGGCAGCTTGCCCGGGGCGATGTGACGGTCGGTCAGCACCAGCAGCACCTTGCCAGCACGCACGGCTTCCTCGGCCTGGTCGGCCATGTTGCGCACGGCGGCTTCCAGTCCCAGCGACTCGTCGTAGTTCATGTCGATGACATGACGGTCGAAGCCGGGGCGATCCAGGTTCATCAACGCGCGCCACTTGGCCGGCGAGATCACCGGGCTGCTGAGGATCACGCGGGTGGCGTGCTCCGGCGACTCGGTGAAGATATTGCGCTCGGCGCCCAGGCAGATTTCCAGGGACATGACGATCGCTTCGCGCAGCGGGTCGATCGGCGGGTTGGTGACCTGCGCGAACTGCTGGCGAAAGTAATCGTAAGGCGAGCGCACGCGCTGGCTGAGCACCGCCATCGGCGTGTCGTCACCCATGGAGCCGACAGCCTCCTGGCCCTGCTCGCCGAGCGGACGCAGCACCTGGTCACGCTCCTCGAAGGTGACCTGGAACATCTTCATGTACTGCTTGAGCTGATCCGGGTCATAGAAGGCCGAACCGTGGTCGCGATCTTCCAGCGTCGCCTTGATGCGCTGGGCATGCTTACGCAGCCACAGCTTGTACGGATGACGCGACTTCAGACGGCTGTCGATGGACTCGGTGTCCAGCACCTGGCCGGTCTCGGTGTCGGCGGCGAGAATCTGCCCCGGACCGACCCGGCCCTTGGCGATGACGTCTTCGGGCTGGTAATCCCACACGCCGATTTCCGACGCCAGGGTGATGTAGCCGTTCTTGGTGGTGACCCAACGCGCCGGGCGCAGACCGTTACGGTCGAGCAGGCACACGGCATGGCGACCATCGGTCAGCACCACGCCGGCCGGGCCATCCCAGGGCTCCATGTGCATGGAGTTATATTCGTAGAACGCGCGCAGGTCGGCGTCCATGGTCTCGACGTTCTGCCAGGCCGGCGGAATGATCATGCGCAGGCCGCGGAACAGGTCGATGCCACCGGTGACCATCAGCTCGAGCATGTTGTCCATGCTCGAGGAGTCGGAGCCGACACGGTTGACCAGAGGGCCCAACTCGTCGAGATCAGGGATCAACTCGTTGGCGAACTTGGTGCGACGGGCCTGCGCCCAGTTGCGGTTTCCAGTGATGGTGTTGATCTCGCCGTTGTGCGCGAGATAACGGAAAGGTTGCGCCAGCGGCCATTTCGGCAGCGTGTTGGTGGAGAAACGCTGGTGGAAGACCGCGATGGCGGTCTGCAGGCGCTCGTCACCCAGATCCGGATAGAACTGCTGCAGATCCGCCGGCATCATCAGACCTTTGTAGATGATGGTCTTGTGCGAGAAGCTGCAGATGTAGTGATCGCTGTCATCGGCATTGGCCACCGACGAACGACGACGAGCACTGAACAGCTTGATGGCGAATTCCTGGTCGCTCAGACCCTCGCCACCGATGAACACTTGCTCGATCTGCGGCAGACGCTCAAGCGCCAACCTACCGAGCACGCTGGTGTCGATCGGTACCTTGCGCCAGCCCACCAGTTGCAGGCCGGCAGCCTGAATTTCGCGGTTCATGTTCTCGCGCGCAGTCTCGGCCTTGGCCGAATCCTGATTGAAGAACACCATGCCCACGGCATATTGCCCAGGCAGTTCGACACCGAATTGCTCCTGGGCGATGGCGCGCAGGAATTGATCAGGCTTCTGGATCAGCAGGCCGCAACCATCACCGGTTTTGCCGTCGGCGTTGATACCACCGCGGTGGGTCATGCAGGTGAGGGCTTCAATAGCGGTATTGAGCAGGTGATGACTAGGTTCACCTTGCATGTGGGCGATCAAGCCAAAGCCGCAGTTATCCTTGAACTCATCAGGACGGTACAAACCTGCTTTCATAGGGGAACTCTCACCAGGCTGCCTAAACATCAGGCAAATTACTTTCTAATTCAATTACTTAAACCCGAAAAGCGGGCACGGGCCAGCTTTGCGTGGGCAAAAGGGAGGTCATTGTACATATCCCCCCATGGCGTCACAAATTTTCGTGACGAGGGGGTGAAAATTAATGTCGCAAAAACGAAGGATAAGACCGCGAGGTCGTGCTAAAGACCAGGCGGTCATCTTGCGACAGAGCGCTTAGCGACTCATTTCCTGCTGGATACTGCCCAAGGTACGAGGCCAGGGCTTGCCCGCCTGCAGCTTGGCAGGCAGGGTTTTCACAGCCGCCTGAGCCGCGTCGCGACTGGAAAAACTACCATAGGTCAGTACATACAGCGGCTGCCCCTGGTGGATCTTCTTGAAGTAGCGGTATTCGCCGCCACCCTCGCGCACCAGCGCCTGAATATTAGCCTCCGAGCGCGAACCGACTACCTGCAAGGCATAGCGCGACGCCGATTGCTGCGCGTACCAGCTACCCGAGGCAGCACTCGGGGTAGCAGCCGGGGCGGGGGCAGGCTTGGCTGCCGGCGCAGGGGACGGAGTCACCGGCTTCGGCGCAGCAGACTCAGGCTGCTTCGCAGGTACAGATGCAGGTGCAGGTGCAGGTGCAGGTGCAGGTGCAGGTGCAGCAGCGATTGGAGCCGTCGGCGCGGTCACTGTCGAGGGCTCAGGCGATGCCGGTGGCTCGAAGCTGTCCAACTCCTCACCCGCCGCTTCAGCCAGCGGCTGGCGAATCACCGTCTGCGACTCTCCCACCAATGGCAACGGCAGCGGCTGGCTGGCGCCCGCAAATTCAATGGCGGGTGCACGGCTCTCGGCAGCCGGGGCCTGCGCCGCCCCTTCAGCCTCTACGGCTGGTGCAGAGGACTGCAGAGGCAATGAGGTGTTGCTGGCAACCGGCGCAGATGAAGTGGATTCGCGACCCTGCATGAACCACGCAGCGGCAACGCCCACCAACACGACAGCCAATGCCAGCAGATGCTTCTTCGGCAACGCGAAGCCGCCACCCGGCCCGCGCCCAGCGGAACGCTGCGCGAGCATCTGCTCAACTAGCAGCTCGCGAGCCTCCTGATTGATCGCCCCTGGCCAGCCCTGAGAGCGTGCATGGATATCTTCGATCTGCTCCTCGGCCAGCAGATCGATATCCTGACCAGCACCCTGGAGTCGCTGCGCCAGATATTCACGCGTCTCGTCCTCACCATAGGGCTGCAGCTCGATGGCGTGATAGCACTCTTCACCGCCCGCCAAAGCCTCCAGCCGAGCCAGCAGCTCCTGCTCGGCGAACAGAAAGACATGAGGACGCCCCTCGCCCCCACCCGCAGCAAGCACCAACAGATTTTTCAGGGCCACGTCGTCCAACTGATCCGCGTCATCGATCAGCAGATAAACTTCCTGCCCCGTCAGCGCCAACTGCCCGACTTGCGCCAGAATCGAGCGCACATCGGCTTGTGCGATGGACAAGCCTTGCGCCACTTGACGCAGCAGCGCCTCACTACCGGTAACACCCTGAGCGACGACGACACTCTGCACCGCCTGCTTGTTGGTGCTAGCGACCAATGCCTGTCGCAACAGCGTTTTACCACTGCCCTCAGGCCCAACTACCGCCAGCAGGAGCTGACTGTATCGCGCGAGATGGTGCAACTGCCCCAACACCGGCTTGCGCTGGGCCGGGAAGAACTTGAAGCCGGGTACGCGCGGCGCAAACGGGTCGTGACTGAACTGGTAATGGGCCAGGAAAGCTTCATCAGCATGCAAACTGGTCATGAATCACTCTTCAAGAGTTGGACGACTGAACCAACGCTGCGTAATCGCTACGCAGTGTGGCGTCGAGAATTTCACGCGGATAATCAGAGGTCACCACCGCCTCACCCAGGCGCTTGAGCAACACGAGGCGCAATTGCCCGTCGAGGACCTTCTTGTCTACCGCCATATGCTCCAGGAACTGCTCTGGCGTCATATCCTGCGGGGGTACGACCGGCAGCCCGGCAGCCTGCAGCAGGCATACACCTCGGTCACGGTCTTGCGTCGACAGCCAGCCCAACCGATGAGACATCTCCAGCGCCATCACCGTTCCGACAGCGACAGCCTCGCCGTGCAACCAGACACCGTAGCCCTGCTCGGTCTCGATGGCATGCCCGAAGGTATGGCCCAGGTTCAGGGTCGCTCGCACACCTGCCTCACGCTCGTCAGCACCAACGACACGCGCCTTGGCCACACATGATCTCTCGATGGCATAGGTCAGCGCTGCATTATCCAGAGCACGCAAAGCAGACATATTGCTTTCGAGCCAACCGAGGAAAGGCTCATCGCAGATCAGGCCGTACTTGATCACCTCAGCCAGACCCGCTGATAACTCGCGCGACGGCAAGGTACGCAGACTGCCAGTATCGATCAGCACAGCCTTGGGCTGATAGAAAGCGCCGACCATATTCTTGCCCAGCGGATGATTGATGCCGGTCTTGCCGCCCACCGACGAATCCACCTGCGAAAGCAGGGTCGTTGGCACCTGAATGAAGTCCACGCCACGCTGGTAGCACGCCGCTGCGAAGCCCGCCATATCACCAATGACGCCTCCGCCCAGTGCGATAACAGTAGTTCGCCTGTCATGCCGGGCAGTCAAAAGTCCGTCAAAAATCAGCTGCAGGGTTTCCCAGTTCTTGAACGCTTCGCCATCAGGTAAAACTACTGAAGCGACCTTGAATCCTTCCAGAGCGTGCAGCAGCGTTTCCAGATACAAAGGCGCCACGGTCTCATTAGTGACCACCGCCACCTGCCGCCCAGCGATATGACGAGTAAGCAACGCGGACTGCGCCAACAAACCATCGCCAATGTAGATGGGATAACTGCGCTCGCCGAGTTCAACTTGAAGAGTCTGCATGAGGCCCCCGTAATAGAAAGGCCACTAGGATAGCGCAGTTCGCCCCGCGCTTTAACGGGGCGACAATGCGTCCAGGCGCGAGAGAATTTCCTGAACCACCATACGCGGCGGACGCTCGTCCGTCTCGATGATGATATCGGCAACCTCCCGGTACAGCGGATCACGCATGGCCATCAGGTCACTGAGCACCTGAGCAGGATTGGGCCCACGCAACAAAGGACGGTTTCGGTCACGCGACGTGCGGTCGATCTGCTGCTCAACCGAGGTATGCAAGTAAACAACACGCCCACCGGCATGCAGCGCCTGACGGTTCTCTGGGCGCATGACTGCACCACCGCCAGTAGCCAGCACAAGACCGTCCTGCATCGAAAGCTCGGCGATCACCGCCTGCTCTCGCTCACGAAAACCCTGCTCCCCCTCGACATCGAAGATCCAGGGAATATCGGCACCGGTACGCTGCTCGATCTCCTTGTCGGAGTCCTTGAAAGGCAAACGCAGTTCTTTAGCAAGCAAACGCCCGATGGTGCTCTTTCCAGCTCCCATCGGGCCAACGAGGATTACATTCCGCACTTAGGTCATCGATTCACGGCAATGGCTTGGTTGTTCATGATGCGCGGAGTGAGGAAGACTAGCAATTCTGCCTTGCGATCAGTGACCAAATCACGCTTGAACACACGCCCAATAAAAGGAAGATCCCCCAAAAAAGGAACCTTATCTACCGACTTGGTTTGTGTATTCGAATACACACCACCAATCACGATAGTCTCGCCGTCGGCGACCAGAACCTTGGCATTGACTTCATTCTTACTAATGGCCGGAATACCGCCAGTAGAAGCTGCAACTGAAAAGTCTGGCGCATCCTTAGTGACCTTGACCTCCATGAGGACTCGATTATCTGGAGTGATCTGCGGCGTGACCTAGTGATAGCGCAGCCTCTTTGAAAGAGGTACTGGTGGCGCCACTGGAACTCGCCTCCTGATATGGAACCTCCGTGCCCTTGAGGATCTTCGCTGTTTCTTTGTCAGAGGTCACAACTTTCGGCTGGGAAACGACCTCACCAGAGCCGGATTTCTCCATGGCACTCAGCTGAAGGTCTAGAACGGTATTGTTCGTAATGAAGCCGATACCGATCCCCGAAGTACTTCCATTTACCCCCATATCAACAAAGGGGGTATTGAAGGGAATATCGATCTGCTGGACACCATCGGTCTCCTCACCTAGCTCGAGGTTGCCGTTCTTGCCCCACGCATTCCAATTGCCAGAGCCAATATTCCCCCCCCAACGAACGCCTAGAGACTTGTCATAATCGACGTTCGCTTCAACAATTCGAGCCTCAATCATGACCTGGCGAACAGGAATATCCAGCTGAGTGACAATACGACGCAACTCATCGATGCGCTCCTGAGTCAAGGTCACGATCAGACTATTAGTACGGTCATCGAATATCACAGAGCCACGCATATCATCCTTGAGGGTTCCCGAAGAGCCTTCTTCGTATAGCTTGGCAATGTCGGACGCCTTCGCATAGTTCAGCTGGATGATGTCCTTACGTAGCGGTGCAAGCTCCGCAACCTGTTTCTGTACGGCCAGTTCCTGCTGCTCGCGAGCAGCGATCTCGTCTGCCGGCGCGACCATCAGCACGTTACCGACCTTTCGCTGATCGAGGCCCTTGGTCTTCAGCACCAGATCCAACGCCTGATCCCAAGGCACGTTCTGCAGACGTAAAGTGATGTTGCCACGAACCGTGTCGCTAGCAACCAAATTTAAATCCGTGAAGTCCGCAATCAACTGAAGAACCGAACGCACATCAATATCTTGGAAATTCAGAGAAAGCTTTTCACCGCTATAAGTGAAACGATCCGCTTTCCGACGCACCGCGTCTTCTTCACTAAGAGGTTTAACGCTAACAGTCAGCTTGTTATCCGCCTGAAATACCAGGTAATCATAGAGCCCCGTCGGCTCGACAACGATGCTGGCACGATCCGCAGAGGAGCTGGCATTGACAAACTGAACAGGGGTCGCGAAATCCTTCACATCCAGCCGAACACGAAGAGACTCCGGCAGTTCAGTCTTGGGGAAGTCAATTCGGATCTTACCCCCCTGCTCCTGAACGTCTGGACTAATCTTGGGATCGGATAGGGAAATCACAATATTCCCCTCACCTTGCTCCCCACGCTGAAAGTCGATATCGCTCACCGAACGCACGCCCGCCACAGCACGAGAAACAGGAGCTGAAGCGCTAGAAGCCGGACGAGTGATCGGCGTAGCATTCACTACAGACGCAGAAGCCGCAGGACCATCCCCCACAGTCACAAACAAGGCATTGCCTTCAACGCGCGTATCGTAAGGTGCCAAATTAGTCAAATTGACGATCAAGCGAGTTCGATCCTTGGCCTCAACCACCGTCAAACTACGTGCATTTCCCATCCCGATTTCCCGGTTCTTACTCCCTAGTCGACTGGACACACCAGGCAAATCAATAGCAATACGAGCCGGCTGCTCAATGGTATAACCACGAGGCACGGGAATCGGCTCATCGAAAGTTAACTTCAGCTCAACCCGGTCCCCCGGCAGGGCCGCAACACCTATATTGTTCAAATTTGCGGCAAGCAGATCCGAAGACAATAAAAGAGCGGCAACAGATAGACCAAGCTGCGAGAACGAGTTATTCATTACATGCTTCCGTTGTGCAGACTGATAATTCTTCTTCATTTATATGTTCCCGCCTATCAAGAGCGCTCTTTGAGCGTTAGGCTGCGCGGCCTTTCAAGCCAACCCTGATCACCATCCGGAACTATTTCAATCACATCGATTTTAGACTCATCCACAGCGACTACACGCCCATGGTTGCGCCCCAAGTAATCCCCAACTTTTATCCGGTGAACCCCTCCCGCTCCATTAACTAGTGCGAAGAAACCGCCGTCATTCGAAATAGTCCCCACCATCTCGAAAACTTCGATATTGAAACCTTCAAGAAACTGCTTAACCCGGGTCTCGTCAGGACGAACTTCAGGAGCCCCCTTGGTGCGACTTACGGTGTCCACCTTTACAGGCGGCTGAAAAGGACTGCGCAACGAAGCAGCACCGTACGTGAAAGCCTCATAGGGAAGAAATTTGGGCAAGGGCTCGATTGAGCCCTTAGGCCTGGCACGGACCTCATCCATAAATGACTGAAGATCGGAAAAATCCCCACCACTGCAACCCAGCAAACTCAAGGAAAAACAGGACAGGAAAAACAGTCTCAACGTTTTCATTTTTCCAGCCCCTTATCGTTGTAGCGATAAGTCTTCGCCAGGACACTCATCCGCAGCGCAGAAGACGCCCCCTCCTTATCCACTGGCTTGATCTCGAAGTCATGCAAAGTCACGATACGAGGCAGGCTCGCTACACCGCTGACGAAAGTAGCTAGGTCATGGTAACTGCCCATGACCACTATCTGTATCGGCAACTCGACATAAAATTGCTGAGTTACCTCTGGCAACAACTTGATTTCTTCGAACTCAAGCCCGCTACCCAAGCCAGTTCGGGTGATATCCTCCAGCAAGCCTGGAACTTCGGTATCACTGGGCAGCTGCCGTAGCAAGGCCCCGAAGGAAACTTCCATTTCCTTCATCTGCTCCTTATAGGCCTCGAGATTTGCTGCCTGGAACGCTTTACTGGAAAACTGCTGCTTCAGACTTTCCTCTTCCGACGTTATGCGATCCAACTGATCACGCAGATCACTAAGGTGAAAGTAATAGCCCAACCCAAGCACAGCCACGAAGAAGAGGAGAAAAATGACGCCCTTCACGGCACTAGGCCAAGAGCCTATGTTGTTTAAGTCAAGGTCATTTAGATCAAATTTGCGCAAGCTTTCAATGGATTCGGCCAGACTCATTTTTTATCACCTTCGACGCCCTCTGCGGCAGGCTGAGTCTGCTGCACGCTCAACTGAAAGACATTGGCCTGATCCAGCGCCCCCGTCGTAGTAGCCTTGACCTGAGTTAGATTAGGAGCTTCCAACCACTCAGAAGCATCCAGATTTCGCATCAAGTTAGAAACTCTGTTATTGGATTCAGCTGCACCGAGGATGTCGATTTTCTTCCCGACCATCTTGACACTGGTGAAATAAACACCGTCTGGGAGGGTACGCACTAACTGGTCGAACACGCGCCCAATAATTGGACGATTGCCCTGCAAATCCTGAATGATTTTCATTCGCTCAAGAAGCTGCTGACGGCGCGTCTTCAGCTCACTGATCTCTTTAATACGAGCATCCAGTACCGCAATTTCCTTCCTGATAAATTCATTGCGCGCATTCTGCTGATCGATTGCTCCATTGAGGAGCTGATCACCCAGAAAGATAACGCCAGCCGCCAGAACCAGCACACCGACCAGTGTGACCAAAAACCGCTGCTTACGCTCCTCGCGCAGCTGCTCACGCCAGGGAAGTAGGTTAATCCGCGCCATCAGTCGAAACTCCTCATCGCCAGACCACAGGCAATCATCAATGCCGGCGCATCACTGGCCAGCGCACCGGCGTTGACCTTGCTGCTAAGCGCCATATCGGCAAAGGGATTGGCCACTAACGTCTGCGTACCGATCTTCTGCTGGATCAGTCGATCGAGATCAGGGATGGACGCGGTACCCCCAGCTAGGAGGATGTAGTCGACATCATTGAACTGCCCTGCGGCGAAGAAGAATTGCAGCGAACGTGAAACCTGCTGAACGACGGCTTCTTTGAACGGCTGCAAAACCTCACTGTCGTAGTCATCTGGAAGACCACCTTGCTTCTTGGCAAGACCAGCTTCTTCGACGGAAAGACCATAGCGACGCTGAATTTCCTCGGTCAGCTGTTTGCCACCGAAGAGCTGTTCGCGAGTGTAGATGGTGCGGCCGTTATGCAGGACGCTAAGCGTGGTCATGGTCGCACCGATGTCGACTACCGCGACCGTCATCTCATCATGGCCAGCACCCAACTGTGCTTCCAGTAACCCATAGGCGCGCTCGAGGGCATAGGCTTCGACATCGACCACTTTCGCAGTCAGACCGGCAAGTGCCAGAGCCGCTTCGCGGACCTCCACGTTTTCCTTGCGGCATGCAGCCAGCAGCACTTCCACACGCTCGGGATTGCGTGGAGCCGGACCTTGCACTTCGAAATCGATGGCGACTTCTTCAAGCGGATAGGGAATGTACTGGTCAGCTTCGATCTTCAGCTGGTTCTCTAGGTCGTCCTCGGACAATCCGGCTTCCATCTCGATGGTCTTGGTGATGACAGCCGAACCGGCAACAGCAACGGCGGCTGTCTTGACGCCGCTCTTGGCCTTAGCCAACACGCGAGAAAGCGCCTGACCGACCCCCTCCAGCTCGGCGATGTTCTTCTCAACCACTGCGTTTGGCGGAAGCGGCTCGACCGCGTAAGCCTCTACCTTGTAGCGGCTTCCCGAGCGACTCAGTTCGAGGAGCTTGACCGAAGTCGAGCTGATATCGATCCCCAGCAGCGTATTCGCTTTCTTAGTGAAGAGCCCTAGCACGACC
>Ga0070754_10002700_pt1 | contig 12899 bp, 8 predicted proteins | sample VirMetDEL_Sep_01_FD_75181 | JGI IMG/M metagenome (GOLD analysis project Ga0070754, IMG submission 75181) | Aqueous microbial communities from the Delaware River and Bay under freshwater to marine salinity gradient to study organic matter... | ecosystem: Environmental > Aquatic > Marine > Coastal... | reverse complement strand
TCAAGAGCATAGATTCTTGATAAATCCTGAAACGGGTGTAGTATCTATAGGTAAAATGATTGAAGGACCGGGTGGTACTTTAGTTGCAGATAGCAACCCTAATAACTTAGCAACAGTAAGCTCTCTTAGAAATAGGATAAAGCAAACAGTAAACAAATTTGATGTGATGGGTGTATCTCAACAGAGAGCAAATTCTTTAGGTACTGACGAGCGTACTATTATTGAGAGTATGGGAGATGCCTACAAGAGAGGTATATTTAGGCAAGTATCAGACATAAGACAAAGAGAAAGTTCTGAGGGTAAGACAGATGAAGAGCTTGCTAAAGAGCTTGGTATAAAGACTGAAGACTTCAAGTCTATATCATTATTCAATGAGAGTCAAGATAAGTGGGCTAAGAGCCAAGTATCATCAGCCGTTAATAGTATGGCAGGTGCATCTACGCTTATAGACTTTATGGGCTTTACTGAGGATGGTAATCAGTACACTACAACATTTGACCCAAAGGGAGTATTTAATGAGGATGGCAGTCGAAACGAGAGTGTTATACTACTTGAGAATAAGAATGGCAGAGTGATATCATCTTTGACAGATGCTCAACAAGCTAATGCAGAGAGAGCTTTAAAGGTTCAATCAGAGATGATGATTAAAACCAAAGAAGTAATAAAGCCGACTATCACGCAAGCACCAAGACCAAGACCTGTGTATAGAGGTTCAAGTAGAAGAACTACAAGAACTACAAGGGATAGAGGTGGAGTATCAGGAGAGGAGTTATTTGGATTCTATGAAAAACTTTATAGTGGAAACGATAAAGAGGTGTCACAAGCTGAAAAGCAAGTGAGAGGTCTTAATCCTAATATAATAGGAATAAATAGAGATGATAGTGGGGTTGTAGTAACAATAAAAGAAGATGGTGAAGTTCGTAGAGAACCTTTCCCTTTTGCTGAAGCACAAAATGAGGGTGAATGGATAATTGGTATATCCAACTTCCTAACAAATAAAAGGACGGCAGATGTTAACAAAGCGTTAAAGCTATCAGGCTTTGAATTTAATAAAGTTCCAAGTGTTATAGGTAGAGCAATTATAAGTAAGAGAAGGTCAGCATCTGATGCAGTAGCTGATTTTGTTAGGGCAGGTGATGCTTCGGGATTGAGTTCAGATTTGTTTTATGATAAAAACAATACAGACGTAATACCTTCGATAAATGCTTTTTTACAAATGTTTGGAGCAAAGGTTGGGGATAGGGACACAGTTTTTGGCAATGATATCACAATAGTATCAGAAGTAGGTAAGGAGAAGGAATTTAATACAAACGCAGATAGTGAGGAAGAAGCAATATCTATGAGAAATGATATACTAAAATTCATTACAAGTGGTGACGGTCTTACAGTAGAGGGCAAAGAGGAGGCTTTCTTGTCAGGAGCATTTGATGTTGGTGGAGGCGAAGCAGAATTAGATTAACACTAAAATATGAGCGAAATAAAAAAACTATACGAATTACTTTCAAGAGAGGGTTACTACTCAAAAAGTGAGGATGAATTTTATCAAAGATATAATAATGATAGTGACTATCGTGAGAAAGTATTTAATGTCGTATCGAGAGATGGTTTTTATTCAAAAGGAAAAGAAGATTTTTTTGCAAAGTACAATGGTATTCCTGTAGACCCTCCCGTAAAAAAAAAAGAAGGTTTGGAATCATTCTTGGTGGATGGTTCTTCGGAGCCTCAAGAATCTGATGCAGAGGCTCAAGACTTACAGTCATTCCTTACGCAGCAAATAGAGGAGACACCAACACAAGAAGTACAACGTAAATATTATGAAGGAGTAGAGGCTCCGAGCGAAGCTCAGATAGCGGCTGCTGCTGAAGCTGATAAAGAAGCTGTAATGTCATTACAGCAAAGAGCAGAAGAAGCTACATTCCCTGAATACGAGCAGCAAGTTCAAGCTGACATATCTGTAGTTGATATCCCACTTGGCAAAAAAGCAATGGATGAAGCCATTGAAGAAAAAGCTGAGGAAGCAAAAGAACTTAGAAAAGAGTTCAGCATAATAGGAGAGAGAGCACAAGAAGACAAGTTTAAATTCAACTTGGAGAACATAACAGAAGACCTTATCGATACTAATGAAGAAAAAGTTGTTCCTTTTATGAATAACATCTTTAAACAATATGGTTTTGACTTTAAACCTACTGATATGTTTGGAGACGGAATGATTGTATCTAAAGAGGGGGTTGCACCATTGTATGTAAATTTAGATGTGGTGTTTGATGATGCAGGAGATATAGCAGAAAACCTAAAAAAATATCTTGAGGACAATAGAGATGTATTTAAGCCTGAAGATAAAGACGAAGAAAAGTTAATTGCAGCAAGTGATGCCCGTATTAAGCAGGGGATAATGGCTATTAATGACAGAACAAAAGATTATGTAAAATCAGTTAGTGATTACAACGCACTTGAAAACCAATTAATAGAAGATAGTAAGGTTTTTAGTGGTTTATCTGTTGAAGATATAAATGCAGACCCAATACTAAGTTCACAATATCAGTCCTATGTAGAGAATACTGCTAAAGCTACCGCACAAAAAGAAGCCTTAATCAAAGAGAAAGTTGGTTTAGAAAAGCAAGGTGCTATGCTTGATGTTATGGCAGGTGACTTTGCAACCGTAAGAGGCAAGCAAGGCGATTATGTGGGTGGTATATATAACCAAGTGTTAGGGGGGTTTGGAGATGTTGGAGCAGGAGTAGTTGACTATGCAATTGATGCATCCACTTACCTTGAAGAAAAGGCAGGCTCAGGTCTTAGCGATGAAGACTTTAAAAAAGAAATAATAAGGGTATCTAAGGAGAATGATATAGAGATTCCTGAGAACGCAGAGGAGATGACCTTAGATGAGTTAAAAAAATCTATGGGTGGTAGGACACCTGTTGCAACAGATATAGCTACTAAGATTGGCTTAATAGCAGAAGGAGCTATCAAGGGTATAGAAGCAGGAACCTTATTGAAGAATGTAGTCGGAGCAAATTTCACAGACTACGACAAGGCGTTCTCAGAAGTGCTTGATATATCTCGAAAGGGGAAAAAGTATTTTGCAGGATACGAAGATGCTAAAGAAGGTAGACCAAGGAATATATTCTCAAAAGCAGCAGACTATGCTGACTTGGGTAAAGGTACATTAAATGCTATTAGAACCGGATTAGTAGATGCAATAGGAGACGAATCAACTACAAAACAATGGACTGCTTTAGAGTCAGAAGGTTTTGTTGGTGGGACTATTTTAGGATTCGCAAGAAGTGGACCTTCTATGGCAGCGGCATTGTTAGCAGCACCGGCAGGAACATTAGCTATGGTTTCCTTTGCATCTGATGCTGTGAATAAAGAGATATCAAATGACCCTGACTTTGCTGATATAAAAGAGTCAGAGAAAATGTTTGTAAAAGCACCATTAGCTTTAACGGTTGGTGTACTTGAAAAAGTAGGTCTTACAAATCTTTTTAAGGGTGGAGGTATGCTAAATAAACTTGTGTCTAAAGTTGTAGGCAAGTCCACAGCAAGAACAACAGCTAAACAATTCACAGACCTTGTAGAGACAGAGATAAATAGTGCCTTAGCGAAAGGTTTAATAAGAGTTGGTGCGGCAGGAGCTGCTGAGTTTGAAACAGGATTTCTTCAAGAGGTAGCAGACATAACTGCAAAGGGTATATACAATGAAGTAAAAGGGAAAAAGATGTTTGAGAATCCTGATACATTTGTTGATATAATTGCAGAGTCTCTATATGCAGGAGCACAAGAGTTCGTAGGAGGTGGCATATTAGGTGCTCCAAAGGCTGTAAAATCTGCAATGTCTGACAGGACCACAATGAGTGCAGATGACTTTAATGCATTTCAATTATTTGAAGGAAGAGAAGAATTAAAGAGCATATATGTAACAAAGTTAAAGACTAAAGTAGAGAGTGGTCTTATGACAAAGGAGGGAGCTGAAGCTGAACTTTCTGCGTTGAACGAGCGGATTGGTATATTAAAGTCCAATAAGGAGTTCTTTCAAGGAGATGCACCTGTGGAAAGTAAATCAGAGGCGTTTACTATTCTTAATAGAAAAAAACAATTAGAACAAGAGATAGAAGGAGCTGACCCTAAGTTAGCTACACCACAAATAGAGGAACTCGCAAATATAAACGAGAGACTTGTAGAACTTTCAAAAACAAAAGAAGATGCCATTCAAGAGCCAAGCACAGAGACGGTGGATGCACGAGAACCTGCCGAAAGTCGCCCAACAATGGGAGAAACAGTACCCGGAAAAGTTACCGTTACCGAACCGACTGAAGTCGAAGCCGACAAAGCTGAAGTCGAGGAAGAAGTAGCTGATATATCAACTAAGAGTCCTATAACAATATCTTATAACAGGAACCCTGAACCTGCACCTAAAATGGGTAAGACTTTTGGGCAGGATGTAGAGGCATCAGGGACTTATGTAACACAAAAGGTTGGTGGTTTTACACCCGAAGGGTTTGAGACAGGGGATATAGAGTTAAAATCTCCTTTAGTTATTGAAGTAACGGAAGACACTCAAATAGAATATAAGCGTACCCTATCTCAAAAGTATGGAGGTAAGAAAGGTAAAGCATTATCTAATGAATTAAAGAAAGAAGGATACGATTCTATTGTAACAAAAAATGAAGATGGGACAACAGGAGAGATTGTTCTCTTAAATGATATTACTACATACGACTCTAAGATAGCACAAGTTAAAGCTGCACAGCAAGTAACTACTAAAGAGGAAGTAACTACTAAGGAAGAGGTAGATGTTGAAGCAGAAGCAGTTGTAGAAGAAGAGGTGGAACTTACTCCTGAGCAAACTATTGAAACTCAGCGTGTTATAAAAGAGGTAGATGGTATCATAGAGAAGTCAAAGCAAAGAGGTAGAAAGTTTTCTGAGATTCCTAAAAATGTTTTGTCATACCTGCAAGGAACTAAACTATATGAGAACGCTACTGATATACAAAGAGAACAATTGTTTAGAGATGTAAGGAAAAAACTTGGAATAAAAGAAAAGGCTGCACCATCAGTAAAGAAAATACTTGGTGTTGACCCAAGCAAGAAGGTTACAATGTCTCAGAAGCAGTTAGTTGTACAGAGGATTAGAGACATAAACAAGGGTGCAAAGGATGCTCTAAGGGCTTTTAAATCTGCAAGCACTCAGGTTGCTAAAGATGTAAAAGAGATGGTTAAGTCGGGCAATATATCAACCAAGCAGTCTGCTGCAATTATTAAGAAATTTGCAAATGTAAATATGCTCAAAGAAAAGTCTATTGAAAACTTTGTTGAATATATGGGCAGAGTCTTTAGAGATGCAAACTATGCAGAGAATATTGCTAAGGCAAACAAGCTAAGAAAAAATGCTAAGAAAAATATAAAAAGTAAGATTGGTCTTGCAAGTGCAGTATCAGGAGATTTGCAAAGAATATTTGCAATTAATCCAAACCTTATTCCTGAGTCAGTATTCAATAAATATATGGAATTGGCTTCAGAGTTTGGGGAAAGAAAAACTGTATTGAACCTTAGTGAGATGTCAGAGACTGCTAAGGTAGTCAAGGATATACTTGATGCAGTTGACTTAGAGCTATCAAAGATACCTGAATTACAAGATAGCTTAGAGTCTTTTGAAAACAAGGTAGTCGATGAAGAGACAGGGCAACTTGACTATGCTAAAACTATAAAGAAAATGTTGGATGAAGAGGTTATTAGTGAAGCAGATGCTGAGATAATGACAAAGTATAAATCTGAAATCCAACCTAAAAAAGTCAAGGAAGCTAAGAGTGAAGAGGAAATAGAGGCTGAAAGACAAGAAGCCATTAAGAGTATAAGTGAAGCTCCTGCTTTAAAAGTTTCAGAGCTTTCAAGTGAGTACGAAAGACAACAAGGAGATAAGTTTAACTTTTTAATAAACAGCGTAGATGCATTAGATGGTTTATCTCTTCAGGAGTTAAAACAAGTTGAGGCACTAATTGATAATATCAACAATGGATACTTCCCTCACTTAGCTCAAGTGATGGTTGAGAAAATGGCTGCCAATTTAAAATCAAACACAATGGTAGATGCTATTGGTAATGCCAAGATGCTCCCACTATCTAAACGTATAGGTGCATTCAAGAGTATGTTTACTAAAAAAGGTGCTGTACTTGAAATGATAAGAAGGAATCCATTGTATTACATCGACCAATTATTCGGTGACTTTTATGGAAAGCCTTTATACGAGTCTTTGTTTGAAGACACAGCCAAAGCTATTGAGCAATACGAAGTAGCCTTTAAAAAAGTGTCAAGCAAAATAGACAAAGCTGAGGATGCTGTTTATAAGTCATTTAAAAACAACGCTAACAAGACATTGATGTCTAAGTTTAAGCAAATGGTTTATATGATTCAGCTTGAATATGATTCCAATTTAGGTAATCCTGAAGTAAACCAAGCTAAAGCATTTATAAAAAAGAACATAGAGTCAATAAAAGACCAAAACCTTGAAGTGTATGGTGCATCGGATGCTGAAATGTTGCAAGAAATCTTAGATAAGTTTACCAATAAAGAGACGGGAGAGATTGATGCAGAGCTATTGTACGAAAGTTTCAATAAGGCTGAGAAGGCTTCTATTAAAACTATTCAAGAGGTGAATGCTGAGTTAGGTCCTATTGCAGAACAAACTGCTGCGATAATTAGAGGCGAGAGCATTATACCACGAAACAATTATGTTCACTTGAACACTATAAATAAAGAGGGATTTGATGCTATGGAGTTTAATGCTCAAAAGCACAGAGAAAGTCTTCAGCCTTCCACCAAAGCTAAGTCGTTGATTAAAAGAACGGGTGCAATTTCAGCATTGAATTTTGATGTGTATAAGTCAGCCACTAAGGGAGCTAAAGGTGTCTTGTTAGACTTCTATATGACTGAGCCTGTTAGAACTTCAAAGAGAACGTTGAACTCAACAGAGAAGAAACTAAACGAAAGTGGAGATTATAATCAAGAAAAAAGAGATATATTCAATGGCATAAGAAAAGGTTGGGAAGAGTCGATAGACAATCAATTTAACAAGGCTTATCAAAAATCTGTTTTTGCTGATAGAGTTTTAGATTGGATAAATAGAAATGGATATAGAGCCATCCTTGCAAGTGCTCCTCGATTTATAGCAGAACTTTCATCGAACACAGCGTTCGCTATGATTGCAAGTCCAAAGGAATTTACTTCCGGAGCTAAAATAGGAGTTGGTTTCTTAAATAGTGATGCTGCTCCTGAAGCAATGAAGAACCTTAAAAGCACAAACGTAACTCGTATCTATCCAAATGGAGATATGTCGGGTAGAATGATTGACACTAACTTAATGTCAGGGGAAGGAGCTAAGAAAGCTAAGTCTGCAAAAGACAGGTATACCAATAGGGTAGACCAAGTTTGGAGCAAGACAGGTAGCAAGTGGGTAAAAGGAGTAGGCAGTTTAGCTGATTTGTTAATATCTACTCCCGATAAAATTATAATGCGACCTATGTGGTTTGGTACATTCTCTGTTGAGTTTGAGAAACTAACAGGACAAAAGCCCAACTTAGATAAGATAGCTGAGAATGATGCTGACTATATGAGTCAGTACAAAGAGCAATTAAAAGAGTCAACTAAGAAAGCAGACGAAGCATCAGTAATGGCAGGTGCAGCATCAAACCCTTTTATGGGTACACTTAGAGGAGTAACTAAGCCCGATGCAAGTGCAATGGCTAAGATGTATAATAGGTTTAATAACTTTATGACAACCTTCCTTGTCTATGAATATGTGACTGCCCGTACAGGTGTAATGAATGCAATAGGTAAAGGCAATCTGAGCAAGAAAAAGGGAGCTGCTTTATTAGGGGCAACTGCATCTCGTATGGTTGGTTATACACTAATGTCAAGTATAATGTCTGATTTATTCTTTGGTGAAGAAGAAGAAGATGAGAAAGATTTTGACCAACAATTAGGTCAAGCAATTGCATCTTCTGTTTTCTCTATGGGATTAGGCAGAGACTTTGGTAACGCTACTAAGGCAGTAATCAATCAGCTTATCACAGAACCTGTTAACAAAGAGTTCTTGACAGGATTGAGAAATGGAGATTACAATGTTTATAAAGATGGATTGTCTTACAAGATTGTACCTGAAGGTAAGATGGGGCGTGGTGTTGATTTTTATGATGTAATGGTAAATTTAACGGGACCATATTCTCCACTATTAAAGTCCGCAAGATTTGCAACATCAGCTTTCACCAAGCCTGATGCTAAAACCGAAAAGACTCAAAGTAAATATGACAAAGAGAAGAACTTAGCAATGTTAGAAGTGTTAGGACACCTTGGAGTTATACCATTCTATAAAGACTTACGAACCTTGACTCGTAAACAAATCTATAAAGATATGAATAATATGAGTAAGAAGGAGTCGAAAGGTCGAGCTAAAAGAGAAACTCGAGCTAAAAGAGAAACTCGAGCTAAAAGAGAAAGCCGGAACTAAAGACTAACTATTACCCTATATATAACATACAGTAGCATTGAGTTTAATGCCAATGCTGCTGTAAATTCTAAGTATTTTTTTTGATTACTGTTCATTCTATTAAGTTAGTTTAACGCCCTTAGATATGTCGAGGTATCCTATCTCCTTGGAGATATTATTCCTTCCATTAAAATCAGTATGCCTTGGTAGGTCTTTCATCTCCCACTCAACATCCCCATACTTTAGTAAGTAAAAAGCCCACACCCCTTCAGGTGTAGAGTTTATGTATACGGGTCTTGTGCTATTCTCTTTAGCCCTATTGATTAGTGCATCATACTTTTTCTTCTCAATGATTAGACTGTCGTAGTGCTTTCGTCTGCACTTCAACTCTATGTCCATCTCGTATGCCTTTGATATGCAATCGTGACGAGACATCTCATCATTAGACTTCTCTAAGTCTTGAACAAAGTATTCTTTTAGAAAGTCGAACAGCTCGTGCTCCTTGAAAAAAAATGTGTAGTTATATTTCATCTTCTAATGAAGACTCAATCTCCCTGAGAAAAGAGATTAAGTCTTTTAGTTCTTTCTTTAGTGGCTTAAATTCTCGGTCAACTAAAGACTCGTATATAACATTAGAAGAGTCGTTGATTGTGTCCATCAGATAGTTAATGTGAGCTATTCTCTCTCTGTCGTATGCTGATGGTTTTGCCATTGTGTTATTGTAATCCGTTATAGAAATGATTCAACTTCTTTAGCACCTCATCTTCTGCCCCAATTCGAGTTCGCTCTTGTATAAGTTTAAATATATTTTGGAGCCTGCCCTTTGTCTTGTAAGATGATTCAATGCTTTGTTTTAATTCTTTACGTTCGGAATATAAGTCATTTATTTTGTTTTGCAAAATAAAGATTTCCTTAGTTAGTTCTGAATTTGTGAATTCAAATATGTGACCCAAGTCATTTACGAACGATTTTCTAACAACAGCGTAGTCTTCACTCAATGCCTTGTCTGTTTTTAAGTACCAAGGAAATGTTTTTAAGTAGTGGATAACACTTGTGTGGTCTTTCTTTAGGAACCTTCCTATCTCTGATGGTCCATATCCTTTCTCGTGCATTACGTAGGAGAACATCATACGTGCCTCTACCTTTTCTTTTGTTCGGGACTTATCTTTTATTACATCCACGCCTAAGTGGTGTTGGATAATGTCCTTTAATGCGTTCATTCTTACTGAGTTCTGTGTCTCTTTAGCTGTCTGTGTCTGTGTTTGTGTTATCATATTTTTTTTTATTTAAGTAAAATTGTATTGATTTATCTAAGTTAATGTAATCTAAGTATGTGTCCGAGTCAATGGACTCGAAGTCAAGTAGCAATGGTAGTTCCCCTGCCGTGTTTAAAAATTCTATGCGAAAGAATAATGGAGACTTTCCCTTTACCACACCAACCATTTGCTGTGCCCATCTATCCTCTATTGGTAGGTAGTCTGTAACACTAACAAGCTGTGTGAGTATGTCGTCTGCGTAGTCTGTGAAATCAGATAGGGCTTCAAAGAACCACCCATCCATCTCAAGTCTTCCTACTATTGGATGCTCGTCACCCTCTGTATACCTCTGTTCTGAATCCATATCTTTCTAATTCTTTTAGTCTGTACTCTTGAAGCGAAGATAGCTTTCCCTTGGGAGTCTTTATCTCGCTAAATAAAACATCTGTGTGTGGTGGTATAGCCAACAGGTCAGGTATACCATTCTTGTTTGTAGTGGTTAGCTTTATCACATAGTAACCCTCTGCTTCGAGCTGTTTAATTCTCTTGGTCTGAATTTTCTGCTCGCTCATAATGCAAATATATGCATTTCATTTATAGGAATCAATACTGCTAAGGACGTATTATTATCACCCATAGCTTTTATATTTCCCTTCTTATAGTAATGCCTTGCTACCTCCTTTAGTTTATTGGTTTCAAGTATTAGCATAACATTATCTTTATATTCACCTGAGAAAATTATCACCCAATAGTCTGCGTGTGTAGTAGCTATGCCTGAAGGCTTACCTCTACTCTCATATTCTATGGCAATGTTACCTGTGATATGAATCCAACTATCTCTCTTAACTTCAATGAGTTTGTCTTTAAATATAGAGTCCACTATTCGCTCTCCTTCTTGACCAACCTCTAAGTCATATCTAAAATCGCTATTAAAATTCATAACAAAGTCTTTTTAAAATGGTTAACAGTAAAATCTTTTTTCTTGCTGACGGCTCTATATATATCTCTCTCTATGCCACCCTTAGCAAAGACCCAATATACATCTGACTCAAGCCTGTCCTTGGTTGTCATCCTATCCCGGCTCTGCCAATAGCTTGTAGCACTAAAGTCTATGTTGTAGTAGACAAGAGCCTCAGCCTGTCGTAGTGAGATGCCCTCACGACCTGACACTATCTGTAGTGCTATCGACTTGTCTGTGTCTTCAAAGACACTAAGCTCTGTGGTTAGGCTGTCTTTCCCGTACACCTCCATCAATGCGTTCAGCTCTTCTTTAAACTTATAGAAGATACCAATCTTAGAGTCAGCAAAGTTGTCGTGGATATACTTGGCTTTACTCAAGTCTATAATCTTAGAGTTGCCCGACTCAAACTTAACTGTGCCTGAGTATATCTGATGTAGCTTCATCATTAGCTTGACAGGTGTATCACCAAGTATGGTCTCCTCTTTGCCCTCTACTACCAAGTTCTTCTTTAGCTTGCCTGCTATGCTGTGTGTTAGGTCTGACATCTCTACCTCAAGTACGTGCTCTCGTGTGTCTACCTTGAAGCCTGCCTCCTTCTGAGTGTACGCAATAGTGTATGGCTTCATAGCGTCTAATATAGTAGTCAACCCATCCTTATACTCGTTGATAAATAATCCGTTTATCTTTCTCTGCTTTACTATCACGTAGTCTTTAGCAAACTTATAGAACGATACGTACTTATTAAATGGGTTAGATGGTATGGCATATACTTGGTGGTACATCTGACTATAAGACTCAGGGGTTGGTGTACCTGATAGCAGTATCACGGATGCCTTGGTCTTCTTAATCATATCCCTTACTGCCCTTGCTCTTCCACTTGGCTTGGGGTATGCTCCCATACTATGAGCCTCATCGCAGATGATAACATCAAACTTAATTGAACTGTCAACTTTGTGTAGTGACTCGTAGTTTATAACCACTAAGTTGTAGTCAGGTCTGAGTAGATTGAAATCATTCTCAATACTACTGATTGCCTTCTTCTTTGTTATGAACAGGACATTCTCACATCCCATAAGCTGCGTTATCCCCATACTTGTAAGGGTCTTACCTGTACGCACCTCCATAGCTAAGTATAAGAAGCCGTGCTTCATAAGTATCTGTGTGCCTTTTGATATTATCTCCTCTTGATAATCTCTGAATTTAATTTGTTTTGGTTTTTCCATTAGTTCTTTGTAGTGTGTTAGCGATGCCTTGGTCTTGGCATCTAATTCATTGCTTGACTCGTAGACTCTCGTCTTTACGATGTGTGCAGCCCGACCTCGACCGACCTTCTTTTCTTTAGTTCTGAATATAATATTGTGGAATATCTCGCATTGTCTATGCATCATCTCGTCTGAAAATCCTGCTATCCTTTTAGTTATCCCACTCTTATACTCTCCCTTTAATATGCGTACATTATCCATATATTACTAAAGACTTATAGGTGTTACTCGTTTAATCATTATCCACTTTCCTGTAGATGTCCTACCTGTTTCGGGTTGTATGCCTGTAAGATGTGTTCCGTATGCGATGAGCCATCTATTAAACATAGTTGCACTAAGTGATTGTTGGTCAGGGTAGTCCCTCTTAAACTCTGCAAGTAGATTGCTTGTCTCAATCCTTATGCCTGTCTCTAATGAGTCTGCTTTTTCTGAGCCTTGTACTAATCCACACCACTCAATGAAGTCGTGAGATGTCTCAGCAGATAGCTGACGAATCTTTAAGTTTATGAATCTGCTTTTTACTAATCCTGTTTTTAGGAATCCTTGTAGGCAGGATATCATATAGTTATCAAATAGACACCACTCATCCTCATCCCACTCGGAGAAGAAATGTTTTCCAAACTCATCAAGAGGAGTGTAGTTCTTATTGTATGCAGAGTGTAACTCTACTTCCCACTTGCGTCTTGCAAATGAATTGCCTGTACCCTTGATTGCGTAGTTAGTTGTTATCCCAATCTTAGGAGAACGTGAGAATGGTATCTTGATTGCATCCTTATTCTTCTTCTCTAATGTCATACCCTCAGTCACTACACTAAACAATCTCTCAAAATCAAAGTTCTTCTTTACATCATCAAAGCATAGTATCTGTGTATCTGCTGATACTAATTGGTATGGAAATGATTTCTCAAATGCAAACTGCTTTCCATCAATCACTA
>Ga0070754_10002699_pt1 | contig 12899 bp, 15 predicted proteins | sample VirMetDEL_Sep_01_FD_75181 | JGI IMG/M metagenome (GOLD analysis project Ga0070754, IMG submission 75181) | Aqueous microbial communities from the Delaware River and Bay under freshwater to marine salinity gradient to study organic matter... | ecosystem: Environmental > Aquatic > Marine >... | reverse complement strand
CATTTTTTAAATTTTTGTTCCACTAAATGGTTACATCATATGAAGATTTTTTTCATTTTCATATAATGAATTATATTTTATGGCTCTGTTGTATTTTTTCACATACTTAAAGGATTTTTAAACACCCCTTCCCCCCTCCCAAAGTTCGGGGGTGTTTTTTTTTGTTTTATTGTTTATTCTGTATTTAAAATTTAATCTTCCGGATAAATTCATATTTAGAACTTATTGTCCCGTTGCTTTGATAATCAAAGGTAGGCATCTGACCTCCTCCGCATAAATCAAACTCAAGTTCCTCACCGCCATATAATTTTTTATAAACTTCCATCACATCGCCCCCATAGTCCGCATCAGCCCTGTGGATAATTCCTCTTTTATTCATTCCTTTCATCCTGATATGATAATCATAAATAAGGCTTCCGTTTTCGTCTTTTGTCTCGCCGTCTGTGAGTTTATCAATATAGCATTTTTTCCCTAGAAAGATACTTTCACATGCATATATATCACCCTTCAGTATATCGCTTTCGAAGTCGCTATGAAATTGACCCATACCTTTACCTATTAGTGTTCGTCCGTATTTCATGGCATAGGTTAATGCCAGTTTATTAATATCATCTTCATTAATATGCATCGAGTCTGTATCCTGATAATAAATTTTAAAGCCATAGTCTTCGGCGGTGTTCATGACTTCACTCATGATACGCTTTGACATACTCAACACTTCACATCCGCACGGGGCGTTATTAAAATGTTCGCTTATTGGTTCTTCAACCTTGATTTTTAGTTTATCAAAGTCTTCTAACTCATCCCAGGTCTTAGTGCTTAAAATATCGATTGACTTGATTTTATTATATTGGCGTGTGATATATGTTTTTGCATTCTTAAAATTCATTATCTTAACATCTTCACTAAATGGCTTTATTAATGTCTTACCGTATGCGGCATTCATCATCAGTTTATAAACAACTTGAATAGGGTTTTTATCTTTCTTTGCCTTCAGTCTTTCGTTAAACAATTTCTCAATAACCTCTTTTAGTTTCATGTTTCGCCCCTCATCATAGTAATAGCCTCGGATAATATTAAATTTAATATCATGATATTCAATGATATCTTCCAGCATGAATTTATCGACATATAGCGTTTTGCCTTCCATGTCATTAGAAAAATGTCGGATACCTTCATCATTCTTGTAAGACATCAGCGGGAAGGCTCGTTTTTTATTGACTTCATTTACAACTATCTCAACGAAATACCCATCATAAGTTTTTAAGGTCTCATAATCGGTGGTGGTGATGACTTTCGGTTTACCCTTAAGATATCCGCCCAGTCTTGCCATAGCAGACGGATATAATGAAACTGCGTCAAAGTCACTGACCCTTACATTTTGTAAATGATATTTTTTATTTTTTCGTGTCATTGTCCGTCCTCCCACCATGCATCTTTGTTGGAATTCTCGAACATATGAAGACACTTCATAAACTCCATCATAAACGCCCTCATACCTGAAATAATCATCAACCATCGAAGAAATGCTTATAGAATCATGAATATCTAAGCCTGTGATTTCATCAATCCATTTTCGGAATGTCTCCCAGCCTTTCTTCAAGACCTCACAATCCATAGCACAATATCGCGAAGAATATTCAATAATATTGATATGGTTGTCCGTGATGCATCCCCATTCCTTGGCGTTGGTCATGAATTCATCAAAATCAACTTTTTCAGCCTTACAGTATTTTTTAACTTTTCCGACAGATAAGCCTTTTTTCCATACATCGGCATTACTCATGGTTTTTTCATTATACATGCGGTAGGGGATAACCTCCTTTTTTACATCCAGTTTAAACATATCTTTGAAGTCTTTTAACTGACAAGCGAGATAAGCCTTAGTGTCCTGCACTTCCACTTTTACAAATTTTCCAGTTTCATAATAAAACTTTCCATATCCTCTTAAAAGACTGTGTCCACGTTCAATAATTTTTTCCCACTGAATAAAATCAAAGATAAACTTAATATCATATCCTGCGTTGTGGGCATACAAACGAATATTTTTATATTCATTTCTCTCGGCGAGATATTTCAACATTTGGTAACCGATCCACCCATCATACTCTTTTCTGTCAGTATTTTTGTTAATAAATACTTTATCATATCCTGCTACTCGGGCGAGATATGGGCGATGTTTCTTACCGTCGGTGGTGGTCTCAAAGTCGAAATATTCATTTATAAAAACATCTTTTTCTTTTTTCTCTTTTGGTTTATTTTCTCTTATCAAGTCTTCGTCATATTCTAAGTTTTCAATGGTATTGAACTGATTAGATAAAGTTGTCTTGTAAATCTCGGCGGTGAGTGTCATTGGTGTTAAATATCTTTCCTTATTTTCATACATCATTTTAATCAATGTGAAAGAATCAATAAATTTATTTTTGTCTTGTTGATATCTGCCACCCTTAAAAAGTTTCTTCTGCCAGTTTTTAACTTTATGGAATTCTTCATCATCAAAATGCTCAACCGCATAGCGTGTGATTTCCATTGGCTTTATTAAAAAGTAGTGGTTATTGATAAGTCCCAGTTTATAAACTTCTCCTTCTTTGCCGTATGTGATATTGTTCTTTTTTTTCCCGTTTTCATCATTGGTTATCATTTTGACATAAACTTGAATCCCCACCTTTTCACATAGTTGTCCTAACATACATTTCGGTAGATTCTTGGTTTTTACCATTGAACGCATAACGTTCAATTTTTCCTCTTTAACGCCTGCCACTTTCAACGCATGAATAAAACACGCGTCCGCATTCTCATAATTTTCTTTTTTTGTTTCGGTGTATATTTGGAAGTCAGATAAATCAAAAGGGGTTTTATGGTGCATATCAAAAAATGCTCCGTTGTCTTGCTCATATTTGCCCCATTCTTCAACTAATTGAAATTTTATCTTTTTTTGTTTCAACTTATAAATAAGTTCTTCATCTGATTCATACTGCGGTTTTTCTTCCGTAAAAAAAGTTTTATTTTCTTTGTAAAACTGCCGTAGGTCAGCAATTTTTTTGTCGCTTAATGCATAAAATTTTCCATCCCATGAGATAAGGAACTTACGCCCGACCTTTTGGATTTTATTAAGCATGACATTAAATTGTTTGTCATTCTTAAAGTTGCGTGTGAATGTGTCTTTGCTTCTTAAAGTTTTCTCTAATCGTTGCCCATATTGTTTTAAGGCTCTGTTTTCTTTTCTTGTTTTTATGATATTGGCGTTAATATATTGTATTTCCTCATTATAATCATTGATTGCCTGTTTTATTGCATCTTGTTTCTTAAGACCCGTCGCCTTAATATATGCGGTTTGGTTTTTAAAGTTCAATACCTTAAAAATCTTTTTTCTTTCTGCTGGTGAAAGTTTTGCTTTTTGCGTGATTGGTTTCATGATTCTCATCTTTTCACTGTTCATCTTGTATATATTACTATACGTAGATATTCTTTTAAGTAGTTTTTCCGCATATTTTGTAAAATTGAAAATTCTATAGTATTTTTATAAATTCTATACAATTTTTATAATGATATGCGTTTAACATGTGGAGTAATAATAATCATTTCCGAATAATATTTTAAATGAAGATGCCATATTATCTAAATATTTATAATTTCTATTTAATTGATATCTTTCGCGTTGCCTTTTCGCCTCTTTTTGTTTATATTCGTCAGTGACTTGTATTTTAAGTCTATATTTTCTTTGTGATGCTTTTAATTTTTCGCTCCTCACCATGTTTATATATATATACCTACATATTTTTAAATAGTTTTATACGTATATGTATATATTCATTAATCATCATTAATTAAATCTATATCGCTTTCATCTGTTTCGCCTTCATCATCCGACATAATAAAATCATAATCTATATCGCTATCCTCTTCATCCAATTCATTAAAAATAAGTTCTGTCATGGCTCTACATTCGTCACATATTTGGTAAATACCATTATTAAAAAAACATTTGCATGTATCGTCTTTAGTTGTCATATCTCACCTCCACCACGATGTATTTTTATAATATGACTAACTATTTATTTTTTTAAACGATAACTTGCCACGTTCGGGATGTATTCATATCCAAAGTGAGTCCGATTTGATGTTCTGCCCACATATTTACCTCGCACTGGTTACCACCTGCGGAGTAATCAACCTGTACACTTGTCGTTTTTCCGATAGTAGAAATACCACTATAAATGCCGTTTTCATCTGCGTAATTTTTCAAGGTTTCCAAATCTATTTCATAATGACGGCTTCCGATTTCGTCATATTCTTCACCATCATTAGCGGTATGAGAGTCGATATTAAAGGAGTTAGTGCTTAAACTGCTATCATGTTGAAAGTCACCCAATAGCCTAAGGGATGCTTTATTCTCCGTTAGAACTTCTGCACCATTATTACCGCCTTTCAGTTTCTGCGCTGGGATATTCTTACCACCAACATTAAAACAATATTGACTAACATTACGTGTTACCTTATGACGGTCAAGGTCACATCGTCCCCGCTGTCCTGCATCAGTAATAGCGGGATAAAAAGCCATAAGAATACGAGAGAGACTAGTATAAGAGAAACCAGTATTAAAAACGCTGGAAGTATCGCCAGTTGCCACGGTTCCTTTACTGTTGGTGTAGTCGTTCAACACCAAACTATAACGGTTTCCAGTATTTTGTTGAACCAAAGCCATAGGGAGGTCATCCAAGTGAATTTTATACATAATCATTTCAACGGGTGAGACAGTAACATTATTACTATCTCCCGCCCAATCTACATCAGTCGCCGCACGATTACCACTAATAAAAGCATTATCAAAGTCATTAAGAGTAAATCGTAGGCGGAGTTCATCCCCCATAAGTGGAATATATTTCGTTGCAGAAAACAAACACGTCATAACGGGCAAAAATGTAAACTCAAAGGAATACAAACCAACCGAACCAGTCGCACCATTAGATAAATCTTGCCCATGATTACCATAATCTGACGTATCCGCACCCATACCATACTGCACGGCTCCCGCTCGGGTTCGGTGTTCGTCAGTCATATCAAAGTCCAAAACGAGGTTAGCCAGTCTTGAATATTCATCAATTGAAGAAATCGTCACACCCGATGCTATCAACTCAATACGCTTGAATAGGTTAAAAACGCCGTTAGTCGGGAGACATAGACGATGTCCAGCCGTTGCCACTTTCCTGTCATAATTGATTTTAAACCGTAGATATGAGTTATGGGCGTCCATAAACCCGTCGGTATTGCCGGGGATGACTATATCGACACTCTGCCCGCATTTAAAACTCGAACCGTTAACCGACGGTAGAATTACTCGTTCAATCGAACCGCCCGCACTGCGTTTTTTATGGTCACGATAACTTAACATAGATGAAAAGGCGCCTGCCTGTCTTGCTTCTTCCTGAGATGTTGCCATTTGTATATATTTATAAATGATAAATTATTTTTATAATACTTTTTTTAGTAAAATTCATTTATTCGCCTTCTGTAAGGTGGGGTTATACTGATTATGTAAATTTTCGCCTGTTTCTAACTGGTTGTAATAACAAAATTTTAAAGTTAAGCATCCTTTAATATCGCTTCCATCTCTTACGGTTGCTTTATTATGGTCTGTAATTTTTAGAGTAATTTGATTAGGTCTTGCACTTACCAACAATTCCCCACCCTGTGAGACATTAAATGCTATTTTATTATTACTGTGTTCAATTGTTTGATAACCATGAGTTAAAACCCCGCTTTCATTACCTGACACGTAAGCATTTTGCACACCGTTTACATAATTAATAACTAATCCATGAACTACCGCCGTAGGTTCAATCGTTCCGCCTATACATTTCACCGTAGAAACCCTGCTTCGTCTATTTGTGTAGTATGTCTGTGGTATTTGCCACGTGTAATTATCCCCGCTTCGTGTTGCATCATTAATAAATAATGTCAAGTAGTCTTCAACTTTAAAACCTTCGTTATACATCATTATAATGTTATTTAAGATAATTATTTAATTTGTTTTTCTATATATTTAAAACTGTGTTCCACCAAAAAAGCCGTATGCTTGTTGTCCTGCTTGCATGATATCGTTTATACCTTCTTCAGCGGTTTCTAATTTTCTTACTTTTTCAATACCACCGCGTGCTAAGTCGGCGGTGCCTTTTGCTTTTTCAGTAGCACTTTTAATACCACTGCGTGCTAAGTCGGCGGTGCCTCCTACTGCCCCCGCAAGTGCAGAAGCCTGCCCCAACGTTTCGCCAAACGCTGCAATCTCGGGCTGTCCTGTGACTGCACCGGCTAACGTCGCTACTTCCCCCGCCTGTGCTAGAATTGGTTGGGCTCTTTTTGCTGTTTTAGATATTTTCCGGGCTCCGACTGATATTTGTTCGAGTGCTTTTGCTCCTACTTTACGAATTCCTCTACCGATTCTCCTGAACAATCCCATATTATAATGATAGTAAATATATTTTTTTTAATTATCTTTCACTTTTAGCGCATTTCTGTTTCGTCCTTGATATTATTTAAATTATCCGAGTAAATATTGTCTTTTTTCTCTACAGTATGTAGTAAATAATTATTATAGTTTTTAAACTCCCGTTTATAGTGGAATTGAACCGATAATGTTAAAGAAAATGTTAAACCGTTAAAATCTATAGTATTTAATTCATCATCCCGTAAAGATATTACTATATTATTAACCGCACCATTACCCACGACATGGTATTGTATCTCGGCGGGTTCATAAAAGATATAATTTCCGCTGGGGGCATCAGTTAAGACTTTACATAAAACGCCCGAGTATTGTCCATCACTATTAAGGTTATTTATAGTAAAATTAGACGATACATATATATTACTTGTTCCACCTAAATTACAGCAATTATTACCCGTTAAAACTGTTACGGCTTGATTTATCTGGCTATCCGTATAACCTAAATATCTATATAATGTTCCTCCGTTTATTTCAACTGTTCCACTATTAGCCGTAAAAGTAAATTTATTAGACTGTTGATTGAATGATAAAACAATATCTAAACCTTCCGTTAAAAAATTGCTGTTTAATTCATCCTGAATATTAAAAGCGTTATAGTTTTGCTTCTCTAATATCATTTCTATACTATTTATTATTATGGTGTTGTTGTTCTCATTAATATTATAATAACTCACGGGGATTTCACAATCTATGACGCCTATCATCATATTTAAATTAGGAGTAGGGGGCATTAAAACCTTATTTAGGAAAAAAAAAGCCGTTGACCCTCCATCCTGTATTATTGTAGCGTCCTTACTCTGTAAAAAAATTTTATATCCTTCTGCTGTCGTGTCATTCAGTTGATGAGACATTTTATAATATATCATAATGTTTTTTTTAAAATTAATATCGGAGATATCATTATAATATATGTTCTTACATTCATGGAAGAAATTAAGGAATAAACGTAAGAAAAGACGAAAAATTAAAATAGGTTTCTTTGTAACGATAAAATATTAAATTATTTTAACTCCAAATTGTGAATATATGACCAAAACAAATAAATAGCATATCACTATAAAAAAGAAAATCCAACAAAAACAACATATAATTTTATCTATACACCATTCTATACACATTTATTTTATAGTAAATATTAAATTATTGCACTTTCTAACTCGTCAACATCTTTCTCTTTTTCTAATGGCGGTGTTTTCTGGCGTCTTAAGTTTGTAAATTCTAAATCACGGGATGAGTTTCCCTTATTCATTGTTTCAATTATTACACTTTCTTTACAACATTTGCTTAGCGTATGTAGTTTCATACGATAGATTTTATACGCTATCACCACCATTAAAATACATGTAGCACCCTCTAAACCGATTTTGGTAAAACTGCCTAATTCGTTGAACTCCATTTTATTATTAAATCTAAATATTTTATTTTAATTTCTTGCTTTTAATAATTACATTTACATTAAACTTTTTTTCATAATCTTTGACACTTTCCCGTATTGTTGGCTTATTCCATAAAATTATATCGGATAATAAAGACGGGCTATGTTTCGTTTTTGGTTCTTTTTCATGACGTTTTAGATATCGTTCTTTTACTTTATTTCTTTCTTCTTTACTTGGTTCATAAAATTTAGACGATTTTTTATGCATTAAGGTATAATCACGGTATCCAGTAGCACCGAAGTAATGTTTATGTTTTTCATCGGGCATCACTAAAACATATTTTTTTTTAGGTTTATCACTCTTGTATAAATAGTAGGTATCCATTTTTAATAATAATTTAGATATTTTTTATTTAAGGGTTGTCCTGTGGTCAAGCGACGCAAGTTATAGGGTTGTAACTTGCTCCCCTACTGCTGATTTACCTAAAAATCTTAACGAAATATTCAGACCTAGCCCTAAGTAGTTTGTAGATTCATTGTTCCAAGGAGGTGGATTATTATTAATGTTACCCTGTTCAAGCAAGGTATAAATTCTAAAATTCGTTCCAGTGTTATTGTTGAAATATATCGGCCCCGCTATTTTTAAATTCGATACCTCTCCACTGTCATAGCGCAAGTATTCTGACCCTTGTGATACCTGCGGTTGCTCAATGTACGCTCCTGTGCCGTTAACTTGTTTCATTAGTCGTATGTAAGGCATGTCACGCGACCCACCGTTTGTATTTTGGTAAAAGATGTTAATTTCGCAATACCACCAACCTTGATATTGAGATGACAAAAGTCTAAACTTGTCGCCGCTATCGCTAGATGCACCAAAACCAAAATCAATGTAGGAGGTGCCTGTAGAATCTCTACCATATTGCGATATTGTGGGCGCCCCACCGGCAGCCGATGTATAAGGCCACATAATCTGGTTTTGCAGTCCAAATAATCTCCCCGTAGCCCCCCCAGTATATTCCGTGTCCTCGCCAGCAGCCCCGGTCACATTAAACATTGTCCATGCATTACCACCGTAAGTACCGCTGCCTGAATATCGAGTGCTAAATACGGTTGTGTAATTTAAAGGTATCAAGTTGTTGACAATAGCCCCCGTGACAGTGATATTGGTAACAGTAAGTTCTTCAGCGTTTGGGTTGTAGTAAAAATCGTTATTTTCTTTTATTCGTTTATCATTTGTCTGATTCTCATGAAGAAGGATATTTAGGTTCCTATTTGCTGTAACCAACGTTTGCGAGTTTATGGTGATATCGTCTTCAATTGTGGCTGACCCGTCGACTTGTAAATCGGTATTTACATCAACATTACCGGTTACTTCGATCGTAGTGGCCGTAATTTTCCCGTTTACCGGGTCACAGTATAGCGCATTGTTTGCCGTGTCGGTTATTTTAATCTGGTCTGTGCCAGGGTTGTGAACAAGGAATGGAAACGCCGCGCTAGTACCTGGCACGGTGACGGAGTTCAGATATAAGGAAGTCACACATTCGACGCGGCCGGCTTTTATTCTGAACTTATCGTTCCCATTAGTTTTAAAAAAATGTCCTTGCAATTGATCGTATAATAATCCGGTGGAATTGCAAAATATTTCCCCGTCGTCTGTCCCGGAGGCTTGTTGCTCAATTGTTAGTTTATCTGTGCAGTTAATGTCAAACACTGTAAGTCGAGAGTAGAAGGGGTTGTACGTTAAATGGGTTGAATCTAGTTCTTTTGAGAATGAAAACGGGCTATTCCTGTCTTTAAGAACAACATCAAATTCCCGTTGTGCATTAGTTGATGTAAGGTTAAGTACAAGCCCCGTAATGCTGGCCGAGTTTGTGACAGTCAGGTCCGGCACAGTAAGTGTTCCTGTCGTTATCGTCAAGTCATTGGTAATTGTGGCATCGCCTAACACTTCCAATTGGTTGTTAATTTCCGCGTTACCCGCGTGAAATTTATTTAGGGAGGGGGTGTAGGACAATCTAAGCGGTTCCGTGTCTTGTTTAAGTGTATTGTTGTCCGACGTATCACAAAACACAAGCGGTACTTGACCCGGTGTGTTGCCTGACGGTAATGGTTGAAGTCTGATAAAGTCCGCACTCACAATGTTGGCCGTCAGCGTGCCGCTGGTCATGGTAAGGTCACCGTTGTTCAGATTAATATCCCCACTGTCAACATATAAATCCCCACTGTCTAAAGTAATATCACCGTTTAGAACATCTACGCTTCCACCTGTAATATTTATATCCCCGCCGACCTCTAAAATATCTCCTACCGTTAATTTATTACTTATGTCACCGTTTCTTGCTTGTAACTCGTCTGTTACTTCCACATTATCTAATTTTAGTTTTAATTCAAGGGGGTTATAATGAAAATTTGCCGATGGTGAGGCTTGTGATATGTTATTATTATCTCCTTGAAACATACATGCATAAAAAACATCATTACTCGTCGTGCGTAACTGTCCTATTTTTAAATATGTAATATCGGCTGATGCTATCGTGCCGTTGGTTATTTGTCCATTTTCTAAAATCATTTTTCGTGATATTGGGTTGTAAGTAAATGATGATAAATAAGAAGCATCGCCTATAGAAACTCTATTGGTCGATGTGTCATGAAATGATATAGGAAAATTTATATCATCTGTTTTGTTTTCTGCTACTATATTGAAAGTGCCTGATATTGTGCCAGTTGCGTTAATATCCTGAACATCTAAAAAGGTTATAGTTAAGGTATTAGTGGAAGGATTAAAAGTTAATTTGCTATCCCCATGTAAAACATTACCCACTCCCTGAAAAGTGATATATCTTTCATTATCATCCATGTTATCCTCTGGTAATGATGATACTACCAAATTACCGTTAGCCGTTATTGTTCCTGATGTTGTGATATCATTGGCAGTTAATGAAACATTAACCGTTAAATTATCTACGGTTGCGTTTTCTAATGATACATTGCCTATCGTGACAGTTCCTGAAAACGTGGCATTATTACCCGTCAAATTATTTAATATTGTTGCGTCAGTTGTTTCAATTCCTGTTGTTTTAATTTCTAAAAGTCTTAATTCCTGTATGGTTAGATTAACCGCACCTAAACCGCCGGTGATTGATTTAGCCATATTTATAATATTATGATATATTATAAATAGAGAGTATGTTTTTATTAGTGATTTTCAAGGATTTGCATCAAACGAAGCCACAATTTATAATTAAGTTTAGAAAAATGAAAGATATTATAAAAATCACAAATGGCGTAATATCTTATAATACCATTAGACAGAAAGAAAATAAAAAATATATCACAAAACAGAATTTATACAAGGTTATTAAGATTTAGATACCTCATTATGATAAAATAAATTTCAAGTGGCACTTTATTACCTAAATAAATTTTTATCAATTCATTTTTATAAAGCCTTTCTTTAGCGTAATTTTTATACTCTTCTACCCAGTATTCAAGGGATGTTTTTTGGTATATTGATTTATACAATTTTATTTTATCGTCGGTCCCTAACTCACAGCATTTTTTATAAAATATTGCTTTATTGGTTCCACCCATACTAATACTATATAGTTTTTTTTTAATCAAAGGTAACCACGCATGGTTTATTACTTATTGTAAATTTTGGTTTGTCATCTTTCTTCTTTTTTTTAGGTTTATTGTTTTGTTCATTAATTGCTTTTTTTACATCATTAACTACTTTTATTTTACGGTCTTCCTGTATATTTAGTTCAACTAACATTTCAATAATTTCATCATCAAACAACGGAAACTTATTTTTAAAGTAATGAAAGTCTTTCGTAGTCTCTCTATAATCTAATTTATCCATATCAATATTAGACGGTGCTTCGTTATTATATGAAAAAGTGTTTAAAAAATCATCATCAATATAAAAAACTCCTAAATGCTCGGTGTCTTCCTGTGCGTTCATCATGATATATTTAATATTTAGATATTTTTTTATAGTATTTTTACGTATCAAACGTTGGTTAAAATTATATTAAGCGTTGGATTCTGATTTATCAAGCGTTTAAAAAAAAATCTATAGAATTATATATAATGTCATCCGAAAACGAGGCTAAGCCAGTTGAAAGTGTTGAAGAAGTCAAGCCAGTTGAAGAAAAGCCAGTTGAAGTCTCAATTGAAGACGATAAAGAATTAAATGAACTCCCAGAACCCCAACCGATTGAAAAGCCACGAAAAAAGCGTGTAATTAGTGATAAACAACGCGAGGCCTTACAAAGAGGAAGAGAAAAGGCAAAAGAAAAACAAAAAGAACGCATGAAGAAAATCAAAGAGTATGAGGCTAAAGAAGCCGAAGACGAAAAAAGAAAGATTGAAGAAATGAAAAAACTACAAAAAGAACAACCCACCGAGAGAAAACCACGAAAGCCACGAAAACCACGGGTATGTATTCAAGAAGAAGAACCGAAGCCACGGAAACCACGTATAAGAAAGTTAAAACAAGAAGAACCACCGCCACCACCGAGACCACAGCCTATTTATATTGAATTTAGGTAAATTTTCCTTATCGCGGATAAATCATTATGAAAAAAATCTTTAGAAATGTTATAAATGAACCAGTTTAAGCCGTCAATTTACTGTCTTATGTCTCCATCTAAAAGGATTATGTATATTGGAAGAACTACACAACCCACACGCTTTAGTAAGCATAAAAGCCATTATAAAAGATATCAATTAAATAAAAATTTCTGTAAGTGGTATAGTGCTTTCGATGTGTTAAAATGTGATGATGTTGAATTCCATATTATTAGACAATTTGATGATAAAAAAGAATTGGTTAAAGCAGAACAAGAAATAATAAAAGATTTTAAAAATGCGTGTATATTTCAAGTAGTTAATAAAATATCTTAGTTAATAATAAAATGAAGTTTAAAACCATAAAAGATGACCCGTGTCAATATGGTAGAATAAAAATGAATGCAGATGACGACTTAGTGGAAGATAAAAAAATAGTTGAACCCT
>Ga0070754_10002698_pt1 | contig 12905 bp, 11 predicted proteins | sample VirMetDEL_Sep_01_FD_75181 | JGI IMG/M metagenome (GOLD analysis project Ga0070754, IMG submission 75181) | Aqueous microbial communities from the Delaware River and Bay under freshwater to marine salinity gradient to study organic matter... | ecosystem: Environmental > Aquatic > Marine >... | reverse complement strand
GGCCTGCGCGGACGCGCGGAGCGCGGTGGGTAGTGCTTCATCCGAGAGGATAAGGCACGGGACAGGGTGTGTAGGAAAGCCCTGCCGCCACGGCGTCAGCCCAGCCCACTTCGTCATCCCAGCGAAAGCTGGGATCGCCCTCGGCTAAGCCCAAAGACGTCAGCCAGCCCCACCACCACAGCCCTGCCCCACTACGTCATCCCAGCGAAAGCTGGGATCGCCCCCAATCAAACCACCACGCTGAACAGATCGTCCCACCCGGGGTTCACGCCCTCGACCAATTCGATCTTCCACGCACGCTTCCACGCCTTCATCGCTTTTTCGCGTGCGATCGCGTCTCCGATGCTGTCATGCTCTTCTGCATAAACGAGCCGCGTCAGCCCGTACCGGCGGCAGAAGGCCGAGCCCTTCCCCTCCCGATGCTGAACGATCCGCCGAGAGAGGTCGGCGGTCACGCCGATATAGAGCACGCCATCCCTGCGATTGCTCATGATGTAGACCCATGCGCTCATGCGCCCCGAAAGCTAGCAGCGCGCGGCGAGCGATCCCAGCTTTCGCTGGGATGACCGAGTTTGGGGTGGAATGCCCACATTGCGCCAAGGCCTTCTACAAGGCATCTTGGTCGCGTGAAGCAACCTGAAGCGCAATTCGTGGTCGAAGTGACACCGGACGATGAGATTGTCTGTCGAGCGCCCAAGCAGGCCGAGCAGCGCATCAAGCTGGCGGATCTTGCTGCTGTTTATATTGAGACAAATGACGATGGCCCTTGCGGAGCAGACGTCTGGTGGCTTCTCAATGACACCACCGGCCAAACGAGGGTCGCCTTTCCTCAGTTGGCGACCGGCGAGACGGAGGCACTCGCTCGGCTGCAACAACTGCCCGGCTTCGCAATAAGCGGAATGAACTCGACCGAGAATGCGCGTTTCGAATGCTGGCCATCACCCGTCAAGTGAATGTCCGCAATCGAGTCGCTTGCGGCCGCCCCGCCCTCACCCGCCCGCGTGGTAGAAATCATACACCTGCTGGGCCACGCCCGCGCTGATACCGGGCGCGCGTTTGAGGTCGTCCAGCGCCGCAGCCCGGACCTTCCCCGCCGTGCCGAAATGCAGCAGCAGTGCGCGTTTGCGCGACGGGCCGATGCCGGGAATTTCGTCGAGCGGTGAGGCGGTGATCGCGCGGCTGCGTTTGGCGCGGTGGGCGCCGATGGCGTAGCGGTGGACCTCGTCGCGCAGCGTCTGGAGATAGAACAGCAGCGGCGAATTGACCGGCAGCGTCTTTTCGCGCCCGTCGGGGAAATGGAACACCTCGCGCCCCTCGCGCCCGTGATGCGGGCCCTTGGCGATGGCGATCAGCGGGACGTCCTCGATCCCCATTTCCTCCAGCGTGTCGCGCACGCTCGACATCTGCCCCTTCCCGCCATCGATCAGCACCAGATCGGGCCAGATCGCCTCGTGCCCCTTGCCCTCGGTGCGCGCGTCGAGATCGCGCCCGGTCTCGGCCAGCTTGCGGAAGCGGCGTTCCATCACCTCGCGCATCATGGCGAAATCGTCATTGGTCTGCGCGGTCTTGATGTTGAACTTGCGGTACTGGCCCTTCTCGAAGCCTTCGGGGCTGGCGACGACCATTGCGCCCAGCGCCTTGTCGCCCTGGATATGGCTGTTGTCGTAAACCTCGATCCGCTGCGGGACCTCTTCCAGTTCGAGGAATTCGGTGAGGTCGCGCAGGACCTTCGCCTTGGTCCCGGTTTCGGCCAGCCGCCGCTCGAGCGCCTCGACTGCATTGCGGCTCGCCTGCTGCATCAGCTTGCGCCGCGTGCCGCGTTGCGGGATCGAGATCGCCACGCCGTGCCCGGCCTTCTCGCACAGCGCCTCGGCGACGAGGTCCTGTTCGGGCAAGGCGCGGTCGACGAGGATGGTGCGCGGCGGCGGCACTTCCTCGTAGAATTGCAGCAATACGTCGGACAGCACCTCTTCCTTCTCGAGCTCGCCCGTATTGCGCGGGTAGAAGGTGCGGTGGCCCCAGTTCTGCCCGCCGCGGATGAAGAAGGCCTGCACCCCAACCTGCCCGCCCTTGGCGGCCAGCGCGAAGACATCGGCATCACCCACGCCTTGCGCGTTGATCGCCTGGCTGCCCTGGATGAAGGTCGCCGCGCGCAGCCGGTCGCGCAGGATCGCCGCGGTCTCGAAATCGAGATCTTCCGCCGCCTTCGCCATCTGTTTTTCCAGATCCTGCTGCACCGCGCTCGACTTGCCGCCGAGGAAGTCCTTCGCCTCGCGCACCAGTTTCTCGTACCCCGGCTCGTCGATCCGGCCGACGCAGGGCGCGCTGCAGCGCTTGATCTGGTAGAGCAGGCAGGGCCGGTCGCGATTGTTGAAGAAACTGTCGGTGCAGCTGCGCAGCAGGAACAGTTTCTGCAGCGCGTTGAGCGTCTTGTTGACGCTGCCCGCGCTGGCGAAGGGGCCGTAATAATTGCCCTTGGCCTTGCGCGCGCCGCGATGCTTGGTGATGCGCGGGAAGGCGTGGTCGGCGCGCAGCAGGATGAAGGGAAAGCTCTTGTCGTCGCGCAGCAGCACGTTGAACGGCGGGCGGTAGCGCTTGATCAGCTGCGCTTCGAGCAGCAGCGCCTCGGCCTCCGAATTGGTGACCACGATTTCCATCGCGCGGCACTGGCTGATCATCCGCTGGATGCGGTTGGTGAGGCCCTTGATCTGCGTGTAATTGGCGACCCGCGCCTTGAGGCTGCGTGCCTTGCCGACATAGAGCACGTCGCCGCGCGCATCGAGCATCCGGTAGACGCCCGGGCGCGGCTTGAGCGTCTTTACCGTCTCGCGGATCGCGTCGATGCCCGCTTCGAGATCGGGCTGCGCACCGGCCACGGTCTTGGTGGCGCGGTCCTCGTGGAACCGCTCCTTGCCTCTCGGATCATGCGGGGAACCGGCTTTCGTGCGCGACATGCGTGGGGAGATAGTGTGCCGCATCGGCTTGTGCAAAGCCGGTTTTGCCGCCATCCCCCGGGCGATGGACCCAACCAAAATTGCACCGCCGCGCACGGTCGGCTTCTGGGGCACCTCGCTGTTCCCGCTCAACGGAATGATTGGTGCGGGGATTTTCGCGCTGCCCGCAGTGCTGGTGGCGGCAGTGGGCAACTTCGCCCCGTGGATGATGCTGGTCGGCGGCATCCTCTTCCTGCCGCTGGCGCTGTGCTATGCCTGGATGGCCACGCGGTTCGAACATAGCGGCGGATCGGTGCTTTATGGCGAGGCCGCCTTCGGGCGGTTCGTCGGCTTCCAGGCCGGCTGGGCGCGCTATGCCAGCGCGATCGTGACTGCGGCGGCCAACATGCATGTGATGGTCGCCTATCTCGCCGCGCTATTCCCCGGACTGGCGGGACCGGTCGCCTCGCCCGTCGCGGTGGCGGTGGGGCTGGCGCTGATTACCGCGATCAATCTCTACGGCATGCGCGCCTCGGTCGGCGCGCTGGGCGTGATGACCGCGATCAAGCTGCTGCCGCTGGGCGCGCTGATCCTCTCGGCCTTCTTCGCGGGCGGCGAGATGGGGGCGGTGACGCTGCCGCAATTCAGCCAGGTCGAGACGGTCATCCTGCTGACCTTCTACGCCTTCATCGGCTTCGAGGGCGTGGTCGAGGCGGCGGGCGAGTTCAAGCATCCCAAGCGCGACGTGCCGCTGTCGATCGTGACCATGGTGAGCGGGGTGACGCTGCTCTACATGGCGATCATCTGGGCCTTCATCGCGATCGGCCCCGAGTTCGCGGGCGAGGACAATGCGCTGGCGGGCGTCGCCGGCGCCTCGATGGGGCAAATCGGGTCGCTCGCGATCGTCGTCGCGGCCAGCTTCAGCATCGGCGCGAACAATTTCGCCAGCGGGGTGGCGCAGCCGCGGCTGATGTACGGCATGGCCGAGCGCGGCATGCTCCCGCGGTGGTTCGAATATGTCCACCCGCGCTTCCTCACGCCGTTCAACGCGATCCTGTTCTACGGCGTGGCGGCAATGCTGTTCGGCCTGTGGGAAGGCTTCGAAGTGCTGGCGATCGCGGGCACTCTGGTGCGGCTGGTGACCTATATCGTGACCAGCTGCGCGCTGCCCGTGCTCGAACACCGCGAGGGGCGGATCGACCCGCTGCACCTGTTCTGCGTGGTCTTCGCGGTGGCCAGCTCGCTGTTCATCGCCGCGCAGGCGCAGACGCAGTCGTGGCTGGTGTTCGGCGGGCTGCTGGTGGTGGGCACGCTGCTCTATTTCATCGCGGCGCGCCAGAAGCCCGAGTATCCGCTCGACGAGGCATAGATGGCCGAGGAATTCGATGCGATCGTCCTGGGCGCAGGCGCGGCGGGGCTGATGTGTGCGGCGCGTGCGGGGCAGCGCGGGCGCCGCGTGCTGCTGCTCGAACGCGCGGCGACACCGGGAAAGAAAATCCTGATCTCGGGCGGCGGGCGCTGCAATTTCACCAATATCGGTGCGGGTCCGGCCAATTACCTGTCGGCCAATCCGCATTTCGCCAAGTCGGCGCTGGCGCGCTACACTGCGCGCGATTTCCTCGCATTGGTCGAAAGCCATGGCATCGCCTGGCACGAAAAGACCCTCGGCCAGCTGTTCTGCGACGGATCGGCCAAGCAGATCGTTGCCATGCTGCTGGAGGAATGCGCGAAGGGCGAAGTAGACCTGCGCTGCGGCGAGGAAATCGTGTCGATCGAACAGGTCAGCGGGTTCACCGTCACCACGCAATCGGGCCGGTTTCGCGCGCCTTCGCTGGTGATAGCCACCGGCGGACCCTCGATCCCCAAGATGGGCGCAAGCGGCTATGCCTATGACCTCGCGCGGCAATTCGGTCTCAAGGTGGTCGAGCCGCGCCCGGCGCTGGTGCCGCTGACGCTGGGCGGCGAGGAAGTGCTGTTCCGTGACATTTCGGGCGTGTCCGCAGCGGTGGTGACCAGCGCGGGCAAGGCGCGCTTTGCCGAGGCGGCGCTGTTCACGCACCGCGGACTGTCGGGACCCGCGATCCTGCAGGCGAGTTCCTACTGGCGTCCGGGCGAGCCGCTGTTCGTCGATTTCCTGCCCGACGAAAGCGGCGATTTCCTGCTCGACGCCAAGCGCGCCGCGCCCAGATCGACGCTGCGCGCATGGCTGCGCGAGCGCCTGCCCGCGCGGCTGGCGGATATCCTCGCCGAGCGACTGGGGCTGGAGGTCGAGTTCGGCAACGCGCCCGACAAGGCCTTGCGCGGGGCGGGCGAACGGCTGAAGCGCTGGACGTTCCAGCCCAACGGGACCGAGGGCTTCGCCAAGGCCGAGGTCACCGTCGGCGGGATCGCCACCGCCGAGCTCTCCTCCAAGACGATGGAAGCCAAGCGCGTGCCCGGCCTTTACGCGATCGGGGAGGCCGTCGATGTCACCGGCTGGTTGGGCGGCTACAATTTCCAGTGGGCCTGGGCCAGCGGCGTGGCGGCGGGCGAAGCGCTCTAGCGGGATTGCCCGCCGCGCTCCGCCCGTCGCGGGCAATCAGAAGACCTTCCGGAACTCGATCTCGAACGTCCGGCCGAGCGGGTCGACCAGCCACGGCTGGTAGCTCAGCGGGACCGTGCCGGTTTCGTCGGTCACGCGCTGCTGCGCGTCGAACAGATTGTCCACTCGCAGCGAGAGCCGTGCGCCCTTGAGGAAGCCGGGATTGTCGCCCGCCAGCCACTGCTGCTGTTCGAGGTTCATGAACAACCGCAAGTCGAAGGTCGCAAGGTCGTGGAAGCTGAGGTTGTCGACCTGCGATCCGCTGGCGTAGTTGGCCGACAGGCGCGCGCCGAGGCCGTTGTGGAACAGCCCGCCTTCCATCGTGACATTGTGCCGGTTCACACCGCTGCCGCTGAGCGCATCGCCGCCCAGCAGGTCGAGCTGCGGGATGCCGTTGGCGATGACCGCGTAATTCTCCAACTCGATCGTGTGATAGACCGAAAGGTTCCAGCGCCCCTGTCCGCCACCGGGGCCACCAGAACCACCGCCACCACCACGACCGCGCCCGCCGCCGCCGCGCGTTTCACCGCCCGCAGCCGGCGAATCGCCCGCGTCGCTGCCCTCACCGCCGGGACCGCGCTCGCCGCCGGGGGCTGCACAGACGCGCGCACGAAGCTGGTTGAGCCGCTCAGGATCGACCTGGCCGTCGGGGCCCGCCAGCCGCTCGCGCACGCGTTCCGGCAGAGCCGCGAGGTCGACCGGAGTCGACGCGGCGGGATCGGCCGGATTCCAGCCGGTGCACAGCCGTATGCGCGCGGCCTCCATCTCTTCGCGGGCCTGCATCCCGTCGGCGCTGCAAATCCGCTCGCGCGCCTGTGCGACACGCTCCGGGTCGACCTCGCCATTCTCGCCGCGCAGGCGCTGCTGCATCCGTTCGGGCAGTTGCGAGATATCGGGCTGACCCTCGGATGAGCAGAACTGTTCGCGCAGCTGCTGGAAGCGCGCGCGATCGCTGGTCCCGCCTCCCGGCCCTTGTCCCTGCCCCTGACTTTGTGCGCCCGAACCTGCGGCTGCGGACGCGATCCGCGCCATCATCCCGCCGCGCCCACTGCGCGAGCCGCCCTCCGATTCCGAGCCGACGCGGCCGAAGAAATTGAAGCCATACCGGATGCGCGACGAGCCGCGCTCGGCAAAGGTCACTGCGCGCCGGTCAAGCTCGACCAGCTGGCCGTTCTCGCGCGTGACCCGATCCGGGAATGCCGCCTCGATTGCGGGGGTGAGCAGCGGGAAGCTTTCGGTCACGTCGTCCGACCGGTTGCGGACATATTCGACGCGGAAGTTCGACCGGTCGAACAGGTCGAAATCGTAGGAGGCCGCCAGCTTGATGTCGCGCTGGGTCTCCGCCAGCAGATCGGGATTGCCCCCCATGACCACATTGGCGAGCACGGTGTCACCGGTCGTAAAATCGTAGACCGGGACGTTCAGGTCGACGATCTGCGGGTTGCCTAGCTGCGCGATCCCCGGGGCCTGTTCGCGCACGCTGTAGCTGGCCTGCAGCGAGAGGCTGTCGGATGGGCGCCAGTTGAGCCCCGCGTTCCAATTGGTCAGCAGCCCGAAGTCCGACAGGTCCTCGACCCCGCCGCCGAGATCGAGCGTCAGCTCGCCCAGCGGCGCGAGAAAGCCCTCGCGCGCGCTGGCGAGCGGGATTGCGAGATTGAGGCCGGCCAGCAATTCGCGGCGATCGAGCGAGGTTTCGACGCCGGGATTGCGCGTGTCCTCGCTGTCGATCCCGTCGAGGTTGAAACCTGTTTTCGCAGTGACGTTCACCTCGCCGCTGGGCAGCAGGATCGGTCGCCCGGTCAATGTCAGGAGGCTGTCGAGCGTGTAGGTCCTGCTGTCGGCCTGCTCGATACCGCCGGCCGCCAGCGGACCGAGATCGCCCGCAATGTCGATTTCACCCGCGGCGGCAGCCGCAACGAGCGCGGCGGTATCGCGTCGCTGATCGGTCCACGTGGTGTTCCACCCGCGGGTCGCATCCACCGTAAGCGCGAGATCCCAATCGTCGATCGGGGCGTTGAACGAACTGCCGAGCGAGGCGGTGGTCGACCTGGTCCGCCGCGTGATCGGGTCGTCGTCGATCGCGCGCAGCTGCGAATTCCCGTCCGGATCGGTCAGCAGGACCGTATCGAGACCCGAGAGCGAGCGCGAGAAACTGCGGTCGAGATTGGCGTTGACCGACAGGCTTGGCACGCGTGCGCCCTCGCCGAAGGTGGTGTTCCAGGTGGTTTCGAGTTCGATGCCCTCGCTGTCGGAGGCGAGGCTGCGGAACTCGGCCGGATCGGGATCGCCTGCGACGGTGGGCGTGTTGCTGGCGGTCTGGATGATATCGCGCTCGGCCTCGGACAGCAGCGACGAGCTGTTGAATTCGGCACCGAACAACAGGCGGTCTCCGCCATTGATGGTCAGCTGCGAATATTCGACCTCGCCGTTCGACCGGCCTCCGCGCGTCGGCTGGCCGTATTCGAGTTCGACCTCGCGGCTGGAAAAATTGTCCTTGAGGATGAAGTTGATCACACGCTGGTCGGCGGGATAGCCATATTGCAGCGCGACCTCCTCGGGGAAGACCTGCACCTTCACGATCGCCTCGGGAGGATAGCGGCGGAATTCGCGAAAGCCCGAGACACGGCGACCGTTGACGAGGAACACGGGACGCCCGCTGCCACGGCCGCTGGCCGAACCGGTCTGCGGCGCCAGCTGTTCGACCAGATCGGCCAGCGAATCCGCGCCATAAGCGGCGATATCGTCTTCATCGAGTTCGACCACCGGCGGAACCTCGGTTTCGACTTCGCCGCGGATGCGTTCGCCGGTCACGATGATCGCGTTCTCGGGCAGCGCCTCGCCCCCGGTGCCGCCCTGGCCGGTGTCGGGCGCCGCGTCCTGGGCATGGCCCGGCGCGGCAAGGGCGATGGTCAGCGCAAGTGCGGATATGCGGGTGAGAAATTGCATGGCAGGTTTCGCGGTCCTCAATCGTGGTCTCGTGTCCGCCCCCTCACCCGGTCCTGAAGCAGCTCAAGCGGGCGAGCAACAATCCTTGCGTAACAAAGTGTCGCAGCAGACTTGCACCGCGATTAACGTCTGCCACTTCCCTTTCTCACCCACTGAGGCTATGGGCGCGCGATACAAATCGTCCAACGACACGATCCAAGGAAATACATGGCGAAAGAAGAACTTCTCGAAATGCGCGGCAAGGTGGTTGAACTGCTGCCCAATGCGATGTTCCGCGTCGAGCTCGAGAACGGCCATGAAGTGCTCGGCCATACGGCCGGCAAGATGCGCAAGAACCGTATCCGCGTGCTGGTGGGCGACGAAGTGCTCTGCGAACTCACGCCCTACGACCTGACCAAGGCGCGCATCACCTACCGCTTCATGCCCGGTCGCGGCGGCCCCGGCCCGCAGTAACGGCACGTGGGCCAGCCCACACTCATCCTCGCATCGGCCAGTCCCCGCAGGCGCGAACTCATCGCGCGCCTCGGCGTGGAGCCGGCTGCGATCAATCCTGCCGATATCGATGAAACCCCGCTCGCTGGCGAACTGCCGCGCGACTATGCCACCCGCATGGCCCGCGAAAAGGCCGCAGCCGCGGCCTCGGACGATGGCCATGTCCTGGCCGGGGATACGGTGGTCTGCGCCGGTCGGCGGATCCTGCCCAAGGCAGAGGACGAAGCGACCGCGCGGCGCTGTCTCGAACTGCTGTCGGGCCGCCGCCACCGCGTGCTGTCCGCGATCGCGCTGCGCGCCCCCGACGGCAAGCTGCGCGAACGGCTGAGCGAGACGGTGGTGATCTTCAAGCGCCTCTCGACCGACGAGATCGACGCCTATCTCGCCAGCGGCGAGTGGGAAGGCAAGGCGGGCGGCTATGCCATCCAGGGGATCGCCGAAGGGCTGATCCGCCGGATCCAGGGCAGCCATTCGGGCGTGGTCGGCCTGCCGCTCTACGAAACGCGCACGCTGCTCAAATCCGCCGGGTTCGACCTTGCCTGACTGGCTGGTCGAGCATGGCATCGGCGAAAGCCGTGCCCTGCTGGTCGAAGGCGATGACATCCTCGCCGCCAGGCTGCGCTGGCCGGGCGATTTGCCAGTCGGCAGCCGGGCACAGGCAGTGCTGGTATCCAAGCCCGCCGGCCGCAGCCGCGGCCTCGCGCGGATGGCCAATGGTACCGAGCTCATGGTCGACCGCATTCCCGCCCATTGCAACGAAGGCGCGGCGGTGCCGCTAGTCGTCACGCGCGCGGCGATCGCCGAACGCGGACGGTTCAAGCGTGCGCAGGCGCGGGTGGTCGAGGACACGGACAACAGCCCGTCGCAACAGGCGGACGATGTTTTCGCGATGGGCGATACGGTCCGCCGGCTGCCTGCTGGCGCGTGGGAAGAGGTATGGCACACTGCGTCTGCGGGCGAGGTCGCGTTCGCCGGCGGCGCGCTGCTGTTCAGCGTGACGCCCGCCATGACGCTGATCGATATCGACGGCGACCGCCCGCCGCGCGAACTGGCCCTGGCGGCGGTGCCCGAAATCGCGCGCTGGCTGCGCCTGTTCGACCTCGGCGGTTCGATCGGGATCGACTTTCCCACGCTGGCGACCAAGGCCGATCGCAAGGCCGTGGATGCCGCGCTCGATGCCGCGCTGGGCGGCTGGCCGCACGAGCGGACCGCGATGAACGGCTTCGGTTTCGTCCATATCGTGGCGCGGCTCGACGGGCCCTCGCTGCTGCACCGCTTTGCCACCGCGCGAATCGGGGCGGCGGTGCGCATGGCGTTGCGACGCGCCGAACTGGTCGAAGGGCCGGGCGCGACGCTGCTCACCGTCCATCCCGCGGTAAAAGCGAAGCTCAAGCCCGAGTGGCTGGCGGAGCTAGAACGGCGGACCGCGCGCCGGGTGCGGATAGAGATCGATCCGGGCCTTGCGATCGAGGCGGCCACCGCCCAGATCGTGGCGCATGACGACTAAACCCCGCCCCTGCCCCATCTGCAAGAAACCGCGCAGCGAGGAGCACACGCCGTTCTGTTCCGCGCGCTGCCGCGATCGCGACCTGTCGCAGTGGTTCGGCGACGGATATTCCGTGCCCGGCCGCCCCGCACTGCCCGAAGAAATCGCGGTTGCAGTGACGCAAGGTTCGGAAGACTGAAATTCCCCCCTTGCCAAGGCGTGCCAGCTTCGCCATAGGCGCGCTCTCATTGCTCGCGGGGCTGTTCAGGCCCCTCCGCCGAAGCAGTGTGCCCGGGTAGCTCAGTGGTAGAGCAGACGACTGAAAATCGTCGTGTCGGTGGTTCGACTCCGCCCCTGGGCACCACTTCGCCCCGATAGCTTCCCCTGCTTCCCCGCCCGCGCTAGTCAGCCGGGATGCATGACACCGCCAGCACCGCGCTTTCCGCTTTCGACATCGCCGCAATTCTTGTCGTCGCCTCCGCGTTGCTCGGCTGGTTCAACCATCATTTCCTCAAGCTGCCGCATGTCATCGGGCTGACCGTGATGGGCGCGCTGGGGGCAATCGGGCTGACGGTGGCCGATGCCTTCATCCCCGGCGTGACGCTCGACGACTGGGTCGCCGACACGCTGCAGCAGATGAATTTCACCGAGACGCTGCTGCAGGGCATGCTCAGCTTCCTGCTGTTCGCCGGCGCGCTGCATGTCGACCTCGACCGCCTCAAGGTCGCATGGCTGCCCGTGCTGCTGCTCTCCACCGTGGGCGTGATGATTTCGACCGTGCTCGTCGGGCTCGCCATGTGGGGCGTGGGCATGCTGCTGGCGCTGGGGATCGCGCCGATCTGGTATTTCGTCTTCGGCGCGCTGATCGCCCCGACCGACCCGGTTTCGGTGCTCGGCGTGCTGCGCGAGGAAAAGGTCCCGCAATCGCTGCAGAGCGCGGTGGCGGGCGAGAGCCTGTTCAACGACGGCGTCGGCATCGTCGTGTTCATCATCCTGCTCGGCGCGGCGGTGAGCGGGAACGACTTCTCCTTCGCCGAGGGCGCACGGCTGTTCGCGATCGAGGCGGGTGGCGGCATCGTGGTCGGGCTAGTCGCGGGCTATGTCGGCTACCGCGCGCTGGCGGGGATGGACGAATACACGCTCGAGGTACTGGTCACGCTGGCGGTGGTGATGGGCGGCTATGCGCTGTGCAACTACTTGACGCTCTCGGGCCCGCTGGCGATGGCGGTAGCCGGCCTGCTGATCGGCAACCACGGCGTTACCTATGCGATGAGCGACGTGACGCGCGATTACCTCGTCAAGTTCTGGGAGCTGGTCGACGAATTGCTCAATTCGGTGCTGTTCCTGCTGATCGGGCTGGAAATGATCGTGCTGGTCGCGGGTTTCGACGAACTGGTGCTGGCGCTGGCCGCAATCCCGCTGACGCTGGCCGCCCGCGGGGTCGGTATCTTTGTCTCGACCAAGGCGATCCCCGCTGCACGGCTGCAGGACAAGGGCGCGGGCCGCGTGCTGTGGTGGGGCGGGCTGCGCGGCGGCATTTCGATCGCGCTGGCGCTGTCGCTGCCCGCGGGCGAGACGCGCGACCTGATCCTTGCCGCGACCTTCGCCGCGGTGCTGTTCAGCGTCCTCGTCCAGCGCGCCACGCTGGGCCGGCTGATCGAGAAGCTGAAACGCGACCACGCCCCCGCGGTCGAAGACGCTGCCCCCGCACGCGAACCGACTGTTCGTTAGTCGGCGGCGATGGCGTCCGCTGCGGTGCCGATCTCGGCCCAGATGCGCGCCAGGTCATCGTCCTCGATGCAATAGGGCGGCATGACGTAGACGGTGTTGCCGAGCGGCCGCAGCAGCAGGTCCGCCTCGCGGAACCGGCGCAGCAGCTTCGGCCCGAGGTCGGACAGATAGCTGCCGCCCGGCTCGCCCAGTTCCAGCGCGGCAATCGTCCCGCAGCGCCGCGCGTTGCGCACCATCGCGTGATCCGCCAGCGTATCGAGATGCGCCTGCTGCTTCGCTGCCAGCGCCGCGATCCGCTCAGGCACCGGTTCCTCGCGCCAGATCGCGAGATTGGCATTGGCCGCCGCGCAGGCCACCGGGTTCGCAGTATAGCTCGACGAATGGTAGAAAGTGCGTGTGCGGTCGGTGGAATAATGCGCGTCCCAGATCGGCTCGCTCGCCATGGTCACCGCCAGCGGCATCGCCCCGCCGGTCAGCCCCTTGGACAGGCACATGATATCGGGCACGACATCGGCCTGTTCGCAGGCGGTCAGCGTGCCGGTGCGACCCCAAGCGGTCATCACCTCGTCGGCGATGAACAGCGTGCCGTGGCGGGCGCAGATCGCGCGCATCTCGGCCAGCACTGCGGGCGGATACATCAGCATGCCGCCCGCCCCCAGCACCAGCGGTTCGACGATGAACGCCGCCGCCCCGCCAGCGCATTCGGCTTCGAGCGCGTCGAGAGTGGGCTGCGGAT
>Ga0070754_10002694_pt1 | contig 12914 bp, 13 predicted proteins | sample VirMetDEL_Sep_01_FD_75181 | JGI IMG/M metagenome (GOLD analysis project Ga0070754, IMG submission 75181) | Aqueous microbial communities from the Delaware River and Bay under freshwater to marine salinity gradient to study organic matter... | ecosystem: Environmental > Aquatic > Marine >... | reverse complement strand
TAAATAATTTAGATTTATTATTACTTATTTATCAAAAATGTAATATTAATAATAATAATTACAAATTAATAAAACAAATTAATTCTAGTGTATCAATAATTGAACAAAAAAATCTATATATTAATAATTTTATGGATAATATTACAGAAATACTAGATAACGCTGTTCATGGACATGAAAAAGCAAAACGTCAAATAGAAAGAATTATTGGACAATGGATTAATGGAGAAAAAAGTGGTTACTGTTTTGGCTTTGAAGGCCCCCCAGGATTGGGTAAATGTTTAGCAAAAGACACACCTATTATGCTGTCAAATGGAAAAATAAAAATGGTACAAGATATTACTCTAGAAGATAAATTAATGGGTGATGATAGCACTCCACGCAATGTATTAGCACTCGGTAGTGGGTTTGAAAAAATGTATCGTATTGAACAAGTGAAAGGCGACGACTATGTTGTGAATGAAAGTCATATTTTGAGTTTGAAAATGACAAAAGCAGGAAAAAAAGGAGATAAACATCAAACCATCTTAGGAAAAAGATATTTTAAAAATGATATAGTTGATATTTGTATTAAAGATTATTTAAGTTTACCAAAATATTTACAAGAATGTTTAAAAGGATATAAGGTAGGTTTAGATTTTGAAGAAAAAGAATTGGATTTAGACCCATATGCATTAGGATATTGGTTAGGCGATGGTCATTCATCAACTTTTGCAATAACTACAATTGAAAAATCAATAGTAGATTATTTTAAAGAGTACGCCTTCACTAATGGTTTACAAATTACACAGGAAAAAAGTGAAAAAAATATGATAACATATTATATAACAACTGGATATACAGGAGGGAGAAGTGATAAAAATAAACTATTAAATTATCTAAAAAATCATAACTTAATAAATAATAAGCATATTCCCGAAATATATAAATGCAATTCAAGAGAGAATAGATTAAAATTACTAGCTGGTTTAATTGATAGTGATGGTTATTGTGATAAAGTATATAATTCATTAGAAATAACTCAAAAAAATAAGAAATTAGCAGATGATATTTTATTTTTAGTTCGCTCATTAGGATTTTGTGGAACAATGAGAGAATGTATAAAATCTTGTATGTATAAAGGGGAAAAGAAATCAGGACAATACCATCGCATAATTATAAGTGGAAGTGGACGTGAAGAAATACCAACATTATTAGAAAGAAAAAGACCAAGAGAACATAAACAGATAAAAGATGGATTAAATACAGGTATAAAGATAATTCCTCAAGAAGAAGATCAATATTACGGATTTCAAATAGATGGTAATTCGAGATTTTTATTAGGTGATTTTACAGTAACTCATAATACTTCACTGGCAAAAAAAGGCATCTCTAACTGTTTAAAAGATGAAAATAATACATCAAGGCCATTTTCTTTTATTGCAATTGGTGGTTCTTCTAATGGAAGTACACTTGATGGTCATAATTATACGTATGTAGGTTCTACATGGGGTCGAATAGTAGATATTTTAATGGAAAAAAAATGTATGAACCCAATTATTTTTATTGATGAATTAGATAAAGTAAGTAATACTGAACATGGTAAAGAACTTATAGGAATTTTAACACATTTAATAGACCCAACACAAAATGATGATTTTCAAGATAAATATTTTAATGGAATTAGTTTAGACCTTTCAAAAGCACTTTTTATTTTTTCATATAATGATGTAAATCTAATAGATAGAATATTATTAGATCGTATTCATAGAATAAAATTTGACCACTTATCATTAGAAGATAAATTAACTATTACAAAAAATTATTTATTTCCAGAAATTTATAAAAATATGGGGCTAGATGGTGTTATTAATATTAGTGATTCTGTTATAGAATATATTATTGAAAAATATACTAGTGAACCTGGTGTTCGGAAACTAAAAGAACTTTTATTTGAAATTGTGGGAGAGATTAATCTTAGTATCTTAAAAAATAATACTTTAGATTATGATATTCCAATAAATATTACTGAAGATGATATTAAATATAAATATCTTAAAAATAAAAATGAAATTGTTCAATATAAAGTTCATGAAAATTCTCAAGTAGGGTTAATAAATGGTTTATGGGCTAACGCTCTTGGAAAAGGTGGTGTTCTTCCTATTGAAATTAAATATTTTCCTTCTACAAATATGCTTGACCTTAAATTAACAGGTATGCAGGGTGATGTAATGAAAGAAAGTATGACTGTTGCTAAAACCTTAGCTTGGTCGTTATTAGATTTTGAAACTATGAAGGTTTTACAAAAACAATTTGATAAAACTAAAAATCAAGGTATACATATACATGTACCTGAAGGTGCAACACCAAAAGATGGACCCTCTGCTGGTACTGCTATTACTGTTGTTATATATAGTTTGCTTAAACAAAAAAAAATATTAAGTAATATTGCTATTACTGGAGAAATATCACTACAAGGTAAAGTAACTGCTATTGGTGGTTTAGACTTGAAAATTTTAGGTGGTATTAGAGCTGGTGTCAAAACTTTTATTTATCCAAAAGATAATAATAAAGATTTTATTGAATTTAAAGAAAAATATAATAATAAAGATATTTTAAAAGACATTAAATTTATAGAAGTTAATAATATTCATCAAGTACTTGATATTGTTTTTGATGACAACTAGTACAATAATATATATCCTATTATATATATTATGGCTATTCAATTAACATTTTCTAATATGGCACAATTATTTTCTGCTATATCACCATTATTATTAGCATTTTTTTTAGTTATGGTATCTCTATTTAATCAGGATTTAAAGGGTATTGTTTATTTAGCTGGAGTATTAATTGCAACAATAATTAATATATTTTTAATGGCTCAAATTGGTAGTAGAAAAGATCCAAATAGCTCGATTACATGTAATTTAGTAGAAATTCCTTATATGACACAATTTAATAGCCCTGCACCATCTAGTTTATTTATAGCATTTACTATGGCATATTTATTATTACCAATGATATATAATGGTCAAATGAATTATTTTATTTTATTATCATTATCATGCTTATTAGGAATGGATGCTATTACAAAGGTGCAAAATAAATGTTCTACATATCCAGGTATAATATTTGGTGCTTTAACAGGTTTCTTATTAGGTGCTATATGGTATACAATATTTCATAGTGCTGGATATGATAGTCTTTTATATTTTGATGAACTTCAAAGTAATGCTGTTAGATGTAGTCGTCCTGAAAAGCAAACTTTTAAATGTTCTGTATACAAAAATGGACAACTAATATCAACTAATATTGCATAATTTATATGCATAATTTACAATTTATTTTCAAAAACAAGCAATCTATCATTATTCCATCCAGGAGAATTTTTATTTATATGATCAAGTGTAATTAGATAAACTTTTTTAAAATTTTTAAATATATTATTATTTAAATGTTTTTCATATTCATCTTTTGAATGTACTTTACCAGTTCTATGATCAGTATTGACAAATATGTCTTCTATTATTAATGTTCCACCTATTTTTAAATAATGTATTGCTTTATTAATAAATCTTATTTGATCATCAAAAAAATGATTAGTATCTTCAATTATAACATCATAAGGTCCATGTTGTTCTAAACTATCTTTAATACTATTTTCGTAACGTATATCCATAAAATCGGTTATAATATTTTTATTAGTATTTTGTTCATTAAATTTATCTATATATTCATAATTATTATCAAATCCTACTATTTTAGCATTTTTAAAATATTCTCCCCACATATTTAAACTTCCACCTCTAAATATACCAACTTCACCTATTGTTATTTTTTCGTCTTTTTTATCTTTTAAAAGATTGTAATAATAATTTGTATATGGATGTGAATGTCCTGTTGTTCTGATGCTACACTTATCAGTATCATATTTTTTTCCAATTTCACAAAGTGGTGTAATATTATTATCATAATTTATTGTTATTTCTGTTATCATTATTATACTATCAAGGATCAAATTTTTTATGATGTTCTTCCATAAAATTCATAAATTTACTAATAGCTTGTTGTCTTCTAAATGTTCCTAACATTGCTTTTTCTATTCTATGATTAATATTCATTATATCTCTAAAATGAAGAATTATTAACTGTGTATTGGCTCTTTTATATTTTGCTAAACATTCTTCTTTTGAATAAAATGATTTTTTTGTTCGAGTATTTACAATATTATGAAAAGACCACATAAAATGTATTAAATCATCACGTTCTTTTATGTTATGTATCTTTGCTGTTGTAAGTGTTTTAATTGCATGATCCCGACAATCTGGACAGGGTAGATTATCACATATTTTATAAAATTCTGTAAATAATGTTGATGCAAAATTACTATGTTCCGGACGCAATTTTTCTGATAAAGTATGAAATAAAAACCATGTAGCATTGCCCCACTGTTGATATGACATAAATATATATAAAGATATGTAAATAATATTAATAAATGAACTATATAATTGAAAATAATATCGATTTTTTTTCTGAAATAAATAATGAAAATAATAATAATAATGATAGTAATGAAGATATGTGTTTAATTAGTGGTGAAAAACTTAATGAAAATTTTATTACTCTTAATTGTAAACATAAATTTAATTATTATCCACTATATAAAGAAGTAATTTCTCAAAAAAAAAAAAATCATTATTCTACTACAAATATAGGACCAGCTCAACTACAATGTCCATATTGTAGAAATATTCAGCAAGGTATATTACCATATATTCCATATGCATTAGTTGATGATACAGAAATAATTATACAAAAACTTAAATGTATTAACTGTCCAGATAATTGGTGTATGAAACACTGTTCTTGTACTTATAAATTATCAAGTGGTAAAAATAAAGGAAATATTTGCAATAAAGTAGGTTTTGAAAGTAATGTAGGTAAATTATGTATTTCACATTGGAAAATAATGAAGGTTTCAAAAATAAATAGTGATTTTATAGAAAATAATATAGAAAATATTCAAATTTATAAAAAAAAATATACTGTAGTTGATCTTAAGAAATTATTAAAAGAAAAAAATTTATCATCTTCAGGGTCGAAGATGGATTTAATTGTTCGCCTATTAAAAAACACTAAAATGTAGTGCTATGTAGTGAAATTTGTTTTGTTCATTTTTTTAAAAAATCTAAAAAAATGAAAAATTTACCATTGTTACCATAAATGCTCTCATTTAAAAATAAAAAAACTAAGAAAAATTTTATGTTTCACAAATTTTTTTGATTCTGAATCCGAAAAATCGATTTTGGACATTTATTTTTGTCCATTTTGAGAAAATGGGTTTCAAAATGTGAAAAAAAATTGAACTTTCCTAGCAGATGTAGAGAAAATATTTTAAAAACGAAAAAATTCATGTAGGGAGGTTATGGAGGGGTCAAAAAAAGGCTCTATTTTTTCATTTTTTAAACAATTTAGAGCATATTTTCTATGAGCATTATATGAGCATTATATGCGCCAAAAATATGCAAAATTCTATCAGTCACAAAAATTTTAAACAAAATTGTAAATTATGTGACTATTCAGCGTGTAGTAAATTTTTATGGGAGCAACATTTAAAAACAAAAAAACACAAAAAAAGAGAAATGCTCATAAATGCTCATGACCAAAAAAATCAAAAAATTAATTCTATATTACATTTTTGTAATCATTGTGGTAAGGGATACACACATATTCAAAGTTTAAATAGACATCGAAAAATATGCACACAGCAAAATTTACTTATTAAAGAAAAAGAAAAAAATAATATTAATGATATAGGTGTTCTTGATGAAATGTTTAAGGCTTTAATGAAACATAGTGAAAGAATGTTAACAGAAAATCAAGAAATGAGAGAAATGGTAAAAGAAATGTTACCCAAAATAGGTAATAATAATACTACAATTAATAATAAATTTAATTTACAAGTATTTTTAAATGAAGAATGTAAAGATGCTATAAATCTAACAGATTTTATTGAAACACTTACATTAGAACTATCTGATCTTGATGAAACGAGACAAAATGGTTATGTTAGTGGTATGACAAATATTTTTGTTAGAGGATTAAAACAATTAGATTTGTGTAAAAGACCAATTCATTGTAGTGATTTTAAACGTGAAATATTATATATTAAAGATAATAATATTTGGGAAAAAGATAATGAAGAAAAAGATAAATTGAAAGAAGCAATTAATAAAGTTGCAAAAAAACAAATAGATCAAATAAAAGATTGGGAAGCAGATAATCCAAATTGGAATAAAACTGATAAAGGAAAAAATAATTATATTGAAATGGTTAAAAATGTTACTAATAACGGTACTATGGAAGATAATTCTGATAATAGAATTATAAAAACTATTGCAAAAGAAGTAATTATTGGAAAATAAATCGCTTAAAATAATATTAATTTATATTTATAATGACTAATACAAAAGAAGAATTAGTAAATACAATTCAAGCATATTTAAAAGTTGATAATGAAATGAAAATGCTTCAAAAAGAAATAAAAGATAGGCGTATAATAAAAAAAACATTAACAGATACATTAGTTTCTGTTATGAAAAATAATGAAATTGATTGTTTTGATATTTCTGAAGGTAAAATTTTATATCAAAAAAATAAAGTTAAAACTCCTTTAAGTAAAAAACATTTAATAGAATGTTTAAATAAATATTTTCAAGAAGTTCCAGGTATTCAAGTAGAAGAAGTTACTAATTTTATATTAGATAATAGATCCGAACAAATTAAAGAAAGTATTCGACATAAACCACAAAAATAAATATATTATATATTATATGTTAAATAGTAATACTAAAAATATTATTTTAGAAAAATTTAAAGATATAAAAGAAAATAAATTTAATTTAACTAATTACACAGTTAGTACTGTTGATTTATCTATTGATAATAATAATAATAATAATGATGATAATGATATTAATATTATTGAAATAGATAATAATTTAGTAAAAAATATTACCAAATTAGGTATTCTTGATAGATTAAATAAAAGTGATAATATACCATTATCTTCAAGAGATATTAAATTATGTTTATATAAAATAGTTAAAAATAATAAATTTTCATCAGATATATTTGTTAATTTTAATAAAGGTTCATCGCCTTTTATTGAATTTTGTCTATATAAAGATACAAATAATAATACTGTTCGTTTTCCAACACTTCCATATAGTAAAGATATTATAAAAAAATCATTACAATCATTTCAAAATGTTTGGAAAGAATTTTATTATGAAATAGTTTATGAAGGATATTATCAATATAATAATGAAATATATTTATGGTTTAAAGTTAATAATAATGAAGAAGAATTAACCTTTAATAGTATTAAAGGTAATTGGTTTTGGTGTTTAGTATCAGAAATAATTAATTATAAATCCACATTAGAACATTTAAAAATTGATGAAAGTATTACAAAAATGTTTTTAAAAAATACAGATATGTTTTATTTAAGAGATGAATTAAATAATATATATGAAATTCCCGAAGTTAAATATTATGGAGGTAACTGGAATGATATACAGTCTGTAGCTATTTTGGGAGCACATCGACAGTCTCCATTAGCATCATTAGGACCATATTATTATTTTGGTAATTATAAATCTGGTATTAGATATGCTATATTTTCTTCTACTAGAAAACCTGTAGAAATAGATGGTGATATATTAACAATTGATGAAAATGGTAGATGGAAAGAAGGTGGATTAGTAAGATTTGCTGTATTTACTGGAAAACATAATATGAAAATACGGACAAAAACTTTCTCTGATTTATTAGAAAATAATTATAATTTACCCCTAACAAATAAATTAGTAGATGGTGGATTTGAATGGATTAATGATTTTGATTCAATTGGTTTAGGGACATATATTTATAAAACAGAAGAAGGTACCACAAGAGAAATACATCCTTTATTAGCAGTTAAAAGTTTCGTACAACAAGTTCCACTTACATATTATCGTGTAAATACAAATCAAGATATTGAAAATGATGTCTATATATTATAAAAAATATAGACAAACCATATTAAACATATAATATTTAGTTAATTTAATATTATATGTTTCCTGATAGTAGTAAAAAAATTACATTAGAACAATATGTAAAATTTTATAAAAGTAGGCAATTTTATAGTTTGCCAGATAGATTAGATAAATATCAACAAGAATATCAATCTACTCTGTTACCAGATCCTGCAGATTTAAGTCTACATAATGGAATGCCTGTAGCAATTAGAGTATCTGATATTGGAACTGATGATGTTAAAATATACTATAAAACAGATATATTTACAAAACAAAAAAGAAATAATAGTTGTCAATTTAACTAATTATATTAGATATATAATATAATAATGGATATAAAATTTACTATATTTTCTTTTATTGCATTTATATTAATAATTAATGCTATATTTATGGTAGCAAATTTTTTTGGTGTTAGTTTTGCAGTATATGGACCATATGTATTGTGGATAATTGCATTAGGTATATTTTATATGATATTACCAAATTCAAAATCTGTATTTTCTAATTAGATAGTTTTATCTTTTGTATCATTATCAAAATCATTATATGTTTTTTTATCATTATCATGAATAGTTATCTTAATATTATTCAAAAATTTGTTTTTTATTTTATTTAAAAATTCTTCAGAAATAGAGTAATCTAATTCATCAATTATCTCTTGTGTAGTAGGAGGTCTTCCTAATTCTTCTTCTAAATTATTAATTAATACTTCTATTTCTTTTATTCTTTTTTCATCAGCTAATGTTTTTTTTACTTTAGAAATTAAAGTAGCAGGATTTTTTAAAGTTACAGATTTTTTATATACTGATGTTCTTGTAGTTTCAATAGTATCACATATTTCTGGTTTTTTAAGTAATTTAAATGCTTTTTGCTTTTCAGTTAATTCACCATTAATTTTACCTCCACTAAATACCGATTTAAATTCTTCAATAATTTTTTCTGAAATAGAGGGACTAGTTTCCATTAGTCTATCAAATTCTTCTTTATATATTTTTAGCATTTGCATAACAGGTACTCTCTCATTTGGTGATTTGGCTAGTTCAACTTTAATGTTACGATAAAATTTATCCCACGCAATACTACTAGCGCGATGTGCTTCATTTAATTCACCTATTTTTAAAAATTGTTGAATTGTAGTTAAGATACCAGCAAAAATATTAACTGTTCCAATTGTCATAGCTACATATGGTTTTATATTATCAGAAAACCTATCTTGTGCAAAATTTGCTGTTCCAGTTAAAGTACTCATTATAATTACTGGAATAGTAAACCAAGCATTTGATTTTGAAAAAACTTGGTGTGATTTTGCATGTAACCATTTAAAACATAGAGCTTTGTCAGCCCATTCTATTAATATATCTTCATGTGCAGTAGTCCATTCAATATTAGGCATAGCATTTTTACTACTAATAATATCACCTATTACAGATTCATCATCACTATCTACTTTTTGAAATGATGTTTGTGCGTTCATATATAAATTATTATATATAATATCTTTGTTAATAATATATGAAAGCTATTATTGAAATAAAAGAAAATTTTGAACAAATGAAAGTTTTAAGGCAAGATATAAGTAATATTTTTGAAAATTTAGAATTAAAATTATTAATGCTAAAAAAAATATATACGAATTTAGTTGGAACACATAGTAATTTTATGTTTGGATTAGATTCATTTAATTTTCAGAATAAATTAATACATGCTGATTTTAAACATTTAAAAAATATTTTTCAAATGCTAGATAATAGATTATATTGTGAATACTATAAATTACATAATAATATTCAAGAGTATATTAAAAAAGAAATATCTGATGAAAAAGTTCATGAAAAAATAATTTCCAAAAAAAAATTTCCAGTATATAAATCATTAGATGCTTTGAAAATATATGATTTTAAATTAGTATTAGAATTACAATCTAATATAACTAATTCTATAATGGAATTAGATAATTATCGCTTATCAAGAGAAGCTCAGCTTAAAAATGATGCAGCACAATCTAGTATGGGACTTAATATTGATAATTTAGTAAATTCATATCATTATCATAATACCTTAATAAGTGCTAAAATACATATGTATATAAAATATCTCTACGTATTTCATGATCATCATACTAAATATTTTACACGATTATTTTTAAAAACTAAATTAATGTTGGGAATAATTAATGAAGATATTCAAATTAAACAATTTAATAATAACACAAATGTAGAAAAATCTCTACGTGATATTGTAAATGTTTCTAATAAAGAAATATCGCCTACAAGTAATAGAACTGATGAAGAAATAAATTTTAAAAATTTATTAGATTATGATAATTCATGTCCATTGACACAAAATGCATTGAATAATATAATGTCTAATATTCCTAGTTCATCATCTGAAAATTGTGATATATCATCTAATGAGTATAAAGATAATCTTAAAGATAGTGTAATTTCTACAATAGAAAATATGATTGATACGGAAAAAGGTAATATGGTAAGTATTATTGAAGTTAGTAATGAATACAATAATAGTGATAATGATAGTGATAATGATAGTGATAATGATAATGATAATAATATAGAGAATAGTGTTGATATTGCTGCTACTCCAGCTAATACTTCAGCTAATACTCCAGCTAATACTCCAGCTAATACTCCACTTCGTTCTGATTAGTTTTTTATATTGATATTTATATAATTAAAAAATTGAAGTAAAGTTATTATTCTAATTATAATTAGAATAAAATGGAAAAACGATTAGTTAAAAAGGTTCAAACTCATGAGGTTGAACTTAAAAATAATATAAAAAAATGGTTTGAAGATAATAACATTAAAGTAAATTTTAATGTAGATGGTATAGATAATTTTAGTGAATTTTTACAATTTATGTATGATTACCCAGGAGTTGAATTTAATAAGGATGACTTTCAAAAAAGAAAGCGTATTAAAAATGTTGTACCTCATTATGAACGTTGTATAGCAAAACGAGCTAATGGTGAACAGTGTACAAGGAGAAAAAAAGATGATGATTGTTATTGTGGAACACATATTAAGGGTACTCCACATGGAATATTAGATAATGAAACTGTTCCTCCAAATATTTCAAAAATTGAAGTATGGGTACAAGAAATTATGGGTATTAATTATTATATAGATAATAATAATAATGTTTATAAAGCAGAAGATATTATTGCAAATAAAAATAATCCAACTGTATTAGCTAAATGGATTTTAGAAAATGATGTTTATAAAATTCCAGCTTTTAATATTTAAATGTCCAAAGGTGTAAATATATACTATTCATAATGCTACAGTAATAATTAAAAATTATTATAACTTTTTTTATAATAATTTAAATATAAAATATTATTTAAATTACTATGAATAATAAAAAACTTTTATTAGGATTAATTATATTTACAGGATTTTCATATATTGCAAAAAATATATATTGTAAGTTAAGCAAAAAAAAGAACAACGAAAAAAAAAAATATATAGATTGTAATCATAAATGGAAAGAATTATATTATAATTTAAAAAATAATCAAATAACGTCCTTAGATAAAGCAACACAAACAAAAATTAATACAAATAATAGCGAAGAATTTAATATAGTTACTATAGATAAATCTTTATCTGGTCAAAATCTATTACCGAAAAAAAATAAATGGATAGAGAAAATTTGGTAATAAAATATTTTATATAATTTAAATTAGGAGAATTATAATTTTGTAATATTACAATTTTTTAGTAAGGGATTATAGTTATCTATTTTTTGATTAGAACAACACCAAAATTTATACCAAATTCCATATTGAAGTTCGTATGTTTTTATTATATTTCTAGCAAATTCTCTTCGTGGTTCTTTAGTTACGGTATCATACCATGGCCATGTATTTCTAATCATCGGAGAATTAAATCTAGTAATTAGATATACTGTATAAGTAAATTCTGCTGGTCTTAATATATCTGTATAAATACTTAATTCTGTATATTCATCGCGCATTTCTGCTATAAATTCATAATATGGTGTACGCATATTATTAGGAATTAATCTTATTTGATAATCTATTTTTCCCAAAAATTTTTCTAATCTATTTATTTGTTTATCAATAATTTGTATTCTTGTAATATAACCTTTTTTCTTTATCCACGATGCAATCAATGTAGTTAAAATACTAAGAAAAGACAGTAAAACAGATTTTATCCAATTATATAGTTTTAAATCTTGTTCTGATATATTAAATGGTTCGAGAGAAAATAATGTTATAAATGATGATAATGATGATATTACTATTATCCACCATCCTAACATAGATTCTTTATCTTTAATAATTTCTCCAAAATATTGAAAAACTTTTGAATAAAAATTTAATTCATTATACCATCCTTGTATTTTACCCCAATCATCTTCATCATCATTTATAGTATTATTATTAGTATTATCATTTGATTTAATATTATCATTTGATTTAATATTATCATTTGATTTAATATTATCATTTGATTTAATATTATTATCTGATTTAATATTAACGTCTTTGATTAAATGATTTGGAACATCAATATTAAATATAGAATCTGATGGATCTTTAATAAGTAAATTAATAGAGTTGTTTTTTTTTAAAAAATGACAACTTTTATTATAACAGGAAGAATTATTAAATAAATTATTTTTCTTTACTTCAACTATAGGAGTTGTTTCTATATTAGGTGTTGTTACTATATTAGGTGATGTTACTATATTAGGTGATGTTACTATATTAGGTGATGTTACTATATTGGGATTTATTTCTATATTAGGATTTATTTCTACAAATATATCATTATTTAATATAGTATTTTT
>Ga0070754_10002691_pt1 | contig 12918 bp, 18 predicted proteins | sample VirMetDEL_Sep_01_FD_75181 | JGI IMG/M metagenome (GOLD analysis project Ga0070754, IMG submission 75181) | Aqueous microbial communities from the Delaware River and Bay under freshwater to marine salinity gradient to study organic matter... | ecosystem: Environmental > Aquatic > Marine >... | reverse complement strand
GCGGAGGATCTTGCTCGCCAGTTGAAGAACTTTACGGATATTGCTGACACGATTAATGCTCGTGGTTTGTCTAATTCTGATATCCCGTTGACGGCTCAAGATAAGCAGTTGATTGCCGACGCCCTGTCGTCGCAAGCCAGGGATAGTAGTGCTGCTGCTGGTCGTTCGGTTGCTGATGATGGCATGGATTATGCGGACGAGTTTTCATCTGTTCTTGACGCTAGCGATAGCGGGTACAGACAGTTTGATTCCGCCAAAGCGCAGAGTTCGGCTTCTAACGCTTCGTTCATGAGCAAGGCTGTGAGCGAAGCAATCCAGGGACAACCGAAAACATACAAAGAACTTTACGATACTTTGAAGCGCCTTGAGAACGCCGTGTTGACTCGTCAATGGGATGTTGGTTCTGGCGCTACGGCACGCAAGTTCACTGTCCGTGATGCTGTTGTCCGCATGGATGCGCAGGACGGCATGAGTGTGATGCGACGCAGTTTGAAGAATGCGGAAGAGTCTGCTGCCGTACGTGACGCCTTGTCGAAGGGGGCCACGCCAGAGCAGGCTGCTCTTGATGTAGCGGAGAAGGTGTCGATGTATTACGTTCTGTCCGAGGTAAACCAGCGGTTCCTCGGCCTGACATCTAACCTCGCTCCCGTTGGTGGTGTCGTGACCAAGGACATGTTGAAGGACATGGCCGAGAATGTGACTCGTCCTTTCATCCAGATGTGGGAAGCGAAGGTCAAGAAGTTGGTTGCTGCGAATGCTCCCGAAGCGGAGCAAGCGCAGCGTGTACTGGCATCGTTGAAGTCTTTCTCTGATAACCCGTCGGAAGAATACTTCTCTATGTTGCTCGGTGATGCTGACACACGTATGGCGAACTCGGCACCGACAGCGGCTGTTGCTGGACGTAGCGGACTGACAGTCAAGGCGCGTCAAGTGATAGACAGCGCCGTTGATCAGTTGCAGTCGAAGAAGGCCGAGCCTTTGTATCTGAAGTCGTTGAGTGACAAGGAACTTGTCGACGCGCTTGATGAGTTGGCTGGCTACGATCTGTACAACCACGTGCTGCCTGATGGCACACGTGGGTTCTTGGTGCGTGGTGAAGATGGGTCGATGGATCTGTTGACGCTTCCCGATGGGACTCCTCTTTCGTTTGAGCAGGCGGAGTGGGAGTCGCTGTTCGTTAAGCGTGGCACCACAAATACCGAGGATGGTAGGCGTCTGCTCGGTAAAGAAATGGAGATCGATAAGATCGGCGCACGCTTGGAGCGTGCTCGTGCGCTGCAGGCGCAGATTGAACGTAAGCGTTTGAATGGCACTGCGACGCTTGACGACATGAAGGATTTGAATGCGTTGCCTCTTGCTATCCGCAAGATGCAGGACGACATTGGTCGCCTGCAGGGTGAGGCTTCGCAGTTGCGTGCTGTTGCTGCGGCGAACGATCCTGCGGTTCGTGCTGCCGCTCTTGAGAAGGTGCGCATTCTGGTTCAGGGCAATGGAACGCAGAGCGGATGGTTTTCTAAGGGTGTTGACGTTGGGGACATTCTTCATCCGAACGCTGCGGCTATTGCCGAGCGTCGGACGAATCTGATGGATGCTTGGAAGGCCACGCCCGAGGGGAAGATCCAGGCTGAGGTTCAGGAGTTGTCTGCTCGCGCTTCGGCTACTGCTGCGGAAGGGTTTGTGAATACTCCTGAGGCTGTGGCTCGTCAGTCTGCTCGTGTGATTGATGCTGCTGATGAGGCTGGGCGTAAGGCTGCTGCACAAAGTGTTGATGCTGCTGCGACGACAGCCGAGGAGAATGTTTCTGTTGCTGCTCGTATCTCGAATAAGTTGAAGGAAACTTCTGCTGCTCGTCGTGCTCAGTCCGCTGAGGTTAAGAAGATTGAGAACGAGATTTCGAAGTTGCAGCGGGCCATGGATAGCGCTCGTGATCGTGCTGTTGCTGATGCACAAAGAAAGTTGGGCAAGGCTGAGGGCGCTCTTCCTGGTTTGCAGGAGACATTGACTCGTGCCCAGTTGGCGTTCAACCAGTCTGAGGCTCTTCGCATGTCGACGCAAGAGTATGCGGATCAGGTTGTGCCTGGTTTGGAAGCGACTATCAAGTTTGTTGATGATGTGATTGCGGGAACTGTGGATATGCCACAGACTCGCATCAATGGCAGGTTCGGCCCGAAGCCGAAGCAGTATGCTGCTCCGTCTTCCGTTGTTGATAAGTCTGGCAAACGTGCTGCTGCACGTGAGCGTCTTGCTGCTGAGGGCAAGACGATGAAGCCGAAGATTAGTCCCGATGAGGCTGCTGATCTGTTGCGTTGGGCCCGCAGTGCCCGTCGTGCTTTGGATATGTTTGGTGCGAATCCTGATGATCCGTTGGCGAAGGTGCTGTTGGCTGCGTCTGAGGCTGAGTCTCGTTTCTTGATGACGCAGGTGACCGCCAATCAGGAACGTAATGTGTTGCGTATGCTCAAGGAGGGTGACACTGTCGCCACGATTACTCGGGCTGTTGATGAGGGCTTTGATTCTTTGGAGCGTATTGGTTTGCCTCGTAAGCAGATGCCGAAGGAACTGGCAGACGTTATGACTAACGTCCGCCAGATGAAGCAGCCCGAGGTTGCTCGTTTCCTAAATCGTTTCATTGGCAAGTACACGTCGTTCTTTAAAGCGTATGCCACTCTGTCTCCTGGGTTCCATGTTCGTAACGCTATTGGCAACACGATTATGATCTTTGCTGCTGGAGCCAACCCTGGCAATATGTCAAAAGGTCTGGGGCATTATCGTTCGCTGATGGATGCGGTCAAGCGTGGCGTCCCCGTGGAAACATGGCTGGATGATGTCGCTAAGCGTGTGTCAGAGGAAGAGTTCAAGCGCATCGACATCGCCGTGCGTGCGATGGAGGCTTCTGGTGGCGGTCGTGTGCAGGAAGCGTTTGCGAACCTTACTCGCAGCGGTTCTCGTGTTTACGATAACCCGCTGACTCGTGGATCGAAGCGTGTTGGTGGGCGTGTTGAGGGGTCGGGCCATTTCATTCTGGGTTATGACTCTGCTGCCAAGGGTTTGGATTTCTATGGGGCTAGCGCTCGTGGCCGTCGCTACCTGGTTGACTATCTTGATGTCGGTACTGCCGACGAGAACATGCGTCAGATTGTTCCGTTCTGGATGTGGATGTCCCGCAACTTGCCGTTGCAGGTTGTGAACCAGTGGACTGAGCCGAGAACCTATGCGATCTACGGTCAGTTCATGAAGAACTTTGGTGAGGATGACAGCCAGGATGTGGTGCCGAAATGGTTGAAGCAGCAGGGCGCTATCAAGATTGCTGACAACTGGTATCTGTCTGTTGATACTGGGTTCAATCGTTTGGGTGAAACTTTGGAGATGGTGGCTACGCCTACCCGCCTGTTGTCTCAAGTGAACCCGATCTTGCGTGCACCCCTTGAAGTGAGTCTGCTGGACAAGAAGTTGTATCGGGGTACACCGTTCTCGGAGAGAGCGCAGGAGTTTGCGGGTGGCCCGCTGTCACCTGCTGTCGCCTTGTTGTCGACGCTACTTGACCAGAACCGTCCGCTTCCTGGCGGCGGTACTGGTACCACTGACAAGTTGAACTATGCGTTGATGAACCTGATCCCGACTGCGGCTCAGGCTGAGCGCCTGATCCCGTCTAGCGAGTTCTATAAGGATCGCCAGTTGGGCAGCATCCTGTCGTACCTTGGCGCACCGTTGCGTCAGGTAACGGATAACGCTAGGGAAGCAGAACTTCGGCGTCGACAGAGAGAAGGTGAGTGATGTTCTGGCGTGGTAAGCGCAAGTACACGGGCTACGACTATACGTCTAAGGGGCGGCGTGCTGGCACAACGAAACTGATTAATTGGATTATCTTTCTGAATAAGGGGAAGTTCCGTAATCTTGGTTCGTGGACTGTGCGTGACATGCGGGGTAAGCCTGGGAAGCAGAGCGTCCACGCTACGGGACGGGCGTTCGATCTCGGCTTCAAGAACTATGAGGATGCTCGGGCGCTCATGGATTTCTTGACCCGTCATTGGGAAGCGTTCGGTGTGGAAGCGATCATTGACTACTACCCTCGCCCGTTTGGTCGGGGCTGGCGTTGTGACCGTCTACGTTGGATTGATTACAGAAAGCGCACCGTTGCTGGTGCGCCTCGTGGTAAGTGGATTCACGTTGAGATCTCTAACGAGGTGGCAGACGACGCTGCTTACATTGATGCGGTGTTCGAATGTTTGCTGGCTCCCGCTAAGGGGCAGTTGCCTTACTGATCTTCTTCGTCGCTCATCTCCATCGCCATGTAGATGGAGCGGGCAATGGCATGGATTAGTGACATCATACTAAAGATGGCCATGATGTCGCCGCTTTCGGCTTGATCGTATTTGCTGAGGAACTCTTGGGCTCCGTCGTGCGGTACTAGGAAAGATATTTCGTAGTAGGTGGAGGCGTCTTCGACGATCTTGCGGGCTCGTGCTTCGAGTTCCGCAATGTCGTCGGGGTCTATGCCGTCCAGTTCTTCCATACTATATGGGCTGTTCGTCTCTCAGTCTGGGGTCAGCCTGTAGATGGAGAAGCAGGGGTCGTCTAGTACGTCGTAGAGCGCTTCTTCTTCTGGTGTTGTCCAGCAGTCGTGGGTTGCGCAGTATGAGCGCACCCACCCGTGGTCGATGCCGTAGAGCATCCACTGGTACTTTTCATTCAGCACTCCAGACGCAACGTCGTTGCGCTGGATGTGCTTCATGTAGGTGCGGAACATGTAGGTGATGGCGACGACACCGAGGGAGCCAAGGATGGTGAGTGTCACTTCTTTTCCTCCTGTCGTTTGGCGATTCGTTCGATGACTGCTACTGCTGCATCGATGTCTCGGACGTTGGAGTAAGGCATGCCGAGTGAAATTAAGGTGGACTTAACTTTGTTCAGCAGGAGTGTCGTTGTTTCCAGTTCCGTTTTCTTCATTCTCTTCGAATCCTGCCTTGACGTTTTCTGCGATTTGGTTGATGGCTTCCATGATTTCTGGGTTGCCTTGCGCTACCCAAATGTAGGTGGCGACTGCGAGTGCTGCCACTTCTTCGAGTGTGAGTTCTTCTTCCATTAGCCTCTCAATTCTAAAGTGAATGTGTTGTTCCAAAGCATTAGCGCAATGACTGCGTAGCCAACTAGGTCACGCCACGAATCGATGAGCGATTCGTTCTGTGCTTCTGCGTCAGATTCCGTGAGGGTGAACAGTCGTGCGATCTTGTCGCACATCCTGATTGCTATCCCTGTGTGCCCGAACATGAGGATGTTGCCGTGCCCGTAGTCGTGCTGTTTGGAGATGAGCAGACGCCCCATGGCGTCGGCTTCCCATTCGCCCATGTTCTTAAGATGCGAGCAGGCTGTGTCTCCGAGGTCGGTGAACAGTTCGATGGGGATCTCTTGATGGTCTCGTACGTGTTGTGCGAGTTTCTTTTGGTAGAAGCGCAGGTGTTCCATGGTGGTCGCTCCTGATGGCAGGAAGTGATCCATGTCGTCAACGATTGCTTGTGCTGCGTCATCCCAGCAGTCGAACATTTGGTACCTCATGTTGATGGAGTGGTCGTTCAGTAGGAGCCGTTGCAGTTCTGCGATGGCTCGCTTGGACAGTCGCCATGCGTGCGGTTTGCTGACACCTAGACGCTTGCCAAGTTGGCTGTATGGTACACGCTCATAGAAGATTGCTTCGATGCAGTAGCGCGATTGTTCGGAAAGTTTTTCGATGGCGTCTTGCACAGCGTGAATGTGATCTGTGCTGAAATCATGTGGGGCTTCGCCCCACTGGAGTAGCCATTCTCTTTCGTCGGCTGGTTTGGCTGGCAGGTAGTCAAGATCAAACGTCATGTCGCTGAGGCTCCACAGGGAAGTTGTCGATGTGTAGTGCGAAGTAAGGTTTCTTGTTGTCTGGGAATCTGGCTACGTCAGCGTACTTGTGGCATGCTTTCATCCAGTCTCTCAGGTCTGCATCCCAGTGACGTTTCCGTGACGAGTCGTAGATCCACAGTCGCACTGGCCCGATGCATTGCCAGGTGCTAAGCGCATCCGCTTTGTCGAACTTGAACTTGAGGGTGCTGTCCCCACGGGACGCAACCCCCATGACTTCGTACATGCAGTCAGGTACCATGAAGTCAGGGGCGTAGCGCATGGCGTCGATCATGCCACGCACATCGAAGTCGGGCCTGTTGAGCCCGAACCGATGGGCGTATGGGTGGACAAGAAGGAACGCTGTCTCTGCTGTGTCACCCATGGTGTCGTAGCGTTTGGCCCACTGTTTATCTTTGAATGCGTTCATGCTTTGATGCCCGTGATCTTCACAACCTGCGAGTCATCCTTCCAAGCGACACCATTCAGGCCGTCAAGCACTGTCTTGATGTAGTTATCTAGGTCGCCTCGCAACTTTGTTTTCACGTCGATGTCAATGCGTTCAACAATGATGGCTGTGCCTTGGGTATCGACCACAATGTGGACGGCAACCTCACCTTCGAACATCGGCCCATCCCACGCTTCCGCAATTTTCTTTTCTGCGTCAACGGTTTCTTTGGGTGTGTACATGTAGGTCTTGCCAGCCTTCGACTGGCCAGCCCTTGGCCTACCCTTCGGGTGTGGTCGTCCATCTATGAAGATGGCATGTGACCGTACGCTCGTTCCAGAAGTTTCACGAGTTCCAGTTGTCCCGACGGCCCGCGCTTTAGATACTTTCCCCATCGTAGATCAGCGTCCTCCAAAATCATTAGTGCATCGTTAGGGTTGAGTGAAGATTTACGGCATTCGTGTGCGAGGTGGGTCAGGGTGGTTGACCTGTCCCGCCCCTCCAGTGGGCCGTCCTTGAATATAGCACGACCCAAGGGGGTCAGTGTCCGTGACACTTCGAGGATGGATCCCATGGGTGGCAGGATGCCACTCAGATCCATTCTCGGTGGCTTGTAGTACTCCGCTAGGGAGGCTACGAGATCGGGGCTTACACGGGCTCTCATGGCGCTCTCAACGAAGGCTGAGAGCGGGATGGGTTGCCCATCTGGGCGAACCATGTACCGCTCCAGGGAACCCTGGGCGGGGTACGGCAGACGGACATAGTTGCCCAACTGGTCTGCCCGCAACTCCTCTTGCTTCGGGTTCACTTCCTTCGGGTTGAGTTCACACACCTGATGTGCTGCCAAGAACATGCGACGCATAACCTTGGCGGTCACCAGTTCGGTAGCGAACACCCACACGTGATAGCCACGTCTGGTTTTCTCCACCCACGAATGTACGCCGACAGCCTTGAGTGCACCGTGAAGTAGCCATGCGTCTTCGGGCCCATCGTAATCGATGTCGGTGCAACCCCACACGCACATCGTCTCTCCCTTAACGGGAACGCAGGGGTACACGCCAATGTGTGGGCCACTGCCAAGATGTTCGATGTAATGCTGTGGGGTCAACGGTTCTTTTACTGATCGTCCTTCCCACGCTCCGTAGGCGTCGCCACGCCCACGGAACAGCGTAATGAAATCTTCTGTCGTACTGGTATCCACGGCGCTATCGTCCGATTGATTCCAAGAACTGTTTAGGAAGATCATCACCGATGCGAGTCAGTCTACCGCTGCCCTCTTCGATCTCGTAATCGATGTCATCGATCAGCGCCCCAGCGGGACGCTTGTTCTTGACGAGATTGATTGTCAGGGTATGGGCGTGGACACGGGCTTCGTAGCGAAGCAGATCCAGTTGTTCCATTGCACGTTCGCTGCCCGATGACTTGTCGATCTTGGCTTCCAACTCACGGATCTGTGCTTCGATTTCGAACCGCTTGCGTCGCACACCAATGATGTGTGTCGCCTGCTGCTCACCACCGAACGAGCCTGACGAGATCGTCAGTCTCTTGCCGTCCGCACCAGACGTACGAGAAGTCTGATGAAGTACGAGAAGAGGAACATCATGTCTCCTACCCCACGCCTTAAGCGTGTTCGCTTTGGACGGCACATCTTCACCGCCACCTTGCAACAGTTCGAGATAGTCGAACACAACAAGGTCAGCCTTCTGACCCCAGATGTCTGTCATCTCCGACATGGACTTCTCCATGTCGGACAGTGCCATCGACTGGTCGAACACAGCAAGGTTCGGGAAGTGCTGAACCGCAGTGTTCTTCAACAGTTCGATTGCGTCTTCGTTGTCTGCTGCAACCTGTCGTTCGAGATCGATGGCGTTGACACCGTGAAGGACGCATGCCAACTTGATGAGCACGAGTGTGCGTGGTTCATCGGGTACGAAGTAGATGACGTTCTTGTCTCGGTTCTCAATCAGCATCTGCAAGAGCGTGAGTGTCTTGCCCGAGTGGGAGTAGCCGATGACGAGACACATCTCGCCTGCTGCGATTCCTCGCATCTCTCTGTCTAGGTCAGCGAACCCAGTGTAGATGCGTTCGTGTGGTGACTGTGCCCAACGTACGAACTCGTACGCTGCGTCCTCCAATGGACGGTAGTACGTGTGTTGTTTTGCTGGCTCTGTAGAAGGAGCGGGGAGAGGCTCTTCGCCTCTCCCCAGCGCTTCCCACTTGGACAGCAAGTCGCTGCTGTCCAAGGTCATCATGCCTGACCCTTCGGGGGCCAGAAGGCTGCGGGCTCAGCGCCCTCAGGGGCGTCGGCCTGCTTGAACCAAGGGCGCTTGGTTCCCGCTGCAGTCTTGCGATTGTCCCAGATCTTCTGGATGCCAAGAGCGCGACACTTGTCGATGATCCACTTCGGCAGATCGCCATGCTGTTCACCGACGACACGAACTGTCGACACCTGAATCTTCTCTGACATGACGACAGAGTTGGGGCTGGTTGTCGGAGCGTCGACAACGGTTGCTTCGGGGAACGCTTCCTTGATGGTGCCCACTGCAGTATCAACTGTGTAAGCAGCCTGCAACTTGTCGTTGACAAAGTTGAACGCCACTTCCCAGTCGGTGAGTGTTGCTTCAAGGTTGTCTGACTTCGTGATCAGGTTAGTTGCTTCCTTCGCAGCAACCTGCATCACGATGGACTGATCTTTGCTCAGCATCAATTACCTTCCTTGGGTCGAATGTCCGCTGGGGACAACTTGCTTCCTTTACAAACCGACCACCATGAGCACCACGTTTCACTGCACAAGAAGTGAGTGTCGTTCTTTGTCCATGGTTCATCGGTGCCGAGCAACATCGCTGACCTTACGAAAGGTCGGACGATATCTTGCAGCCACTCGGCGTGGCTTTCATTGCGGTGAATGTCCAAGATCTGGGCTTTACCGCTCCGAACTAGAATGCCGTACTTGAAAGTGGCAGGCCACTCTAACCATCCCAACGCTACTGCAGCGGTGGTGTACATGGTGGGTTGCACTGCTTGCGACTGCTTGTCTCGGGCCGAGTACTTTCGGCCCGCTGTCTTCCAGTCCCAGATCGCTGTGTCTGTGACACAGTCGATGGTGCCGATGCCGTTGATGCGTGCCTCACGTCCGTCACTTAATGTCATATTAAACATCTCGAACGTGAACGGCTTCTCAACAGCGACAACGTTGCCAACGTGCGGGGCTACGTTCTTCTCCCATTCGTTGAGCAGTTCGTGTACGTGATCGTACATCTGCTCGTTCGTGTACTTGACACGAAGGAATGGTTCCTCCAACAGTTTGTTCAGTTCATCTAGTGCAGTGGGGATTGGCTGCCCCTTGCCTTCGAGGACGGCTGCGATGCCAGCATGCACAGCAGTGCCAAGGATCGTTGCGTCGTTCGGCTTCGACCAGTCAGGACGAATGATGCCTTGTCGGCCTCGTTCGTTGCACATGATCGCATCGTTGATCCATGACTGACGGACGTAGATGTCTACCGATCCGTCTTCTTGTTCAGTGAACTTCATGCTTCCCCATTTCTTTGAGTAAACGGACACGAAGTTTACATGCCCAGGATCTGCTGATCTCTATCCCGAACATTGTATCACAGTATTTCTTGAGATCACCCGATGTTGCCCCATTAGCCAGTATCTCCTTGAGTTCCTCTTCCTGCTCGGCGTCGATCTTGTTGGGGCGCATGGCTCGCACTGCCTTGAGTGCTTCGGAGCCACTTGTTCTTCGCCGTTCTGCCCACTCGTCATGAACATCAAGTTGAGTTTCCGACAGAAGGATAATCTTGTCGTCTGTCCAGGGCGACGACAGCCCGAGTAACTGAACGATCTCTTTGCCGAGCCAACTGTCCCGCACCCAATCATTCATGATTGGTGTGGGGCTGGTAACGACGACATCGCAGAGACAGTTGTCGTCGTGGGCTTCGACACCACAGTTTAATGTCACCTTAATTCTCCTTGTATCGTTTACTAGATCCAGCCTCGCCCGCTTGGGCGGGCTGGATACTGGTTCCCCGTTGGGGGGAACCACTTCGTGGTTCAGTATAACAGGTGCGTAATTACACCCTCCAGGGTGTCCATCCTGTGCCGTACCTGTCGACGCCGTAGTAGAAGATCGCTGCGCCAGCAGCGAGGTTCGTCGGGCCATGATATAGTTCTTGGCAAGAGGACAGGACGCCTTCGAGTTGCAGCCAGCCAGGGTCACCTGCCCAGCGGGGTTCACACCAGAAGGTATTTATTTGGAGCAACCCGATGCTACCAGAGTTCGGATCGTCTTCCTTGAAAGCATCTGTGATACAACGCGACTCACGATGCATGATCACCATCATCCGTTCCATGATCTCACGATCAGCAGGCCAGCCTGCATCCAATGCTTCGGGCACCCACTCTTGACACGGGGTGTCAGGTGCAACGAGAGGTGCAACAACTGTCGTTGTGGTAGTTGTCGACGTTGTCGTCGTTGTCTCGGGTGGCAGCGGGACAACACGAATGGGTGTGACACGCTCCACCACGGGAAGGGTAGTAGTTGGGGGCTCCGCTGCAGGCGGAGCACCAACCTCAATGCACGCAATCAAAGCAACAATTCCTATCAGAAAGTTCTTCACTTGATCTCCTTCCATTTCTTATCTGCTGGCACCATGGTTGTGCGTCCGCCACGATGACGGATGCACCACGGTGGTTCGAGTAGGTCGACGTAGGTCGTGACCCTGCCCCCGCATTGAGGGCAGAGCCACCTCCTCGCTTCGTCAGAACGGCTCATCATCAGGGTTGTAGTAGAACTCAGTGACAGCGAGCGTATCAAGGCGCTCAACAATCGACTGATAGATGATCTTTCCCATCTGCTGCTCAGCCTCTTCGGTCGTGTACACAACCCTGTTTGTAGCAAGGTCGATCATGTCCGCCAAGTCCGAAGCATTAAGTTTCAGATCATGTTCAAGCAGGTTCCCCTTGCTATCGAACGAGATCTTCACCTCAGGAAAGTATGTTAATGTGTATCGTTTGTTAGCCATAGAAAACATTCACCTCATCGAAAGAGTCCCAACTAAATGTGCGTGACTCACCAAGATGCCAGATGCTTACCCCGTCTTCCGTTACCTCCTGCAACTGACCGCAAGCAACCTCAATGGGTGCGCTGCCATCAGTCAAAGAGAACGAAAGACACACAGAATCATCCAGGTATTCTTCTAGAACTTCCATGTGGAACTCATCTGCAATATTGATGATCAACTTAATCACTGATTAACCTCCTGAATCGCACTCAAGATCTCCTGCTGGATGCCGACAAGCAGACGCAAGTCAGCGGATGCTTCACGACCATGACGTGAGTCTGGCCCTTGACGTCCGATCTTGAGAGTGACATTGTCAATAGCGATGCCCACAGTTTTGTGCAGTGCATGCAGTTCCGACAGCGTCAAGTTAAGTGCGATGTCAGACTGTTCTTCGTAGTCTGTATTCATTGTTTGTCCTTTGGTTTAATGTGAAATTAAATGGGTGCGGGAGCACCAGGGGGAAGATGCCACCGCACCCACATCTATTGTATCACAGGAAGGCTGCAACAGCCTTCTGTGTGTACGGAAACTTGTCGTCAAGCACACGACGAATCGCAGCCATGTCACGACTGGTCTTACGTACGATACTGCGATGCTGCTCGTAACCCTGAACAGCCATCACTGCATCGAACGCAGTCTCCATACGTGTGTTCATGCCCCACTCCGCCACGATGGCATCGAACGCAGTGTCATAGAACGACTGCGCACGACCCTCATCTGTCGGACGTGAACCCAACACACGACGAACGACCTTGTCCTTGAACGTAGAGTCGCTCACCTCAATCGTCAGAAGACGGTCGATCTCACGGTCGAACGAATCGAACGACGTGATCATGTGCTCCAACGATTGCGCAGCCGAGATCGCAATGTCTTTAGCGTTGCGGGTATGACGCACAACGAAACCAGTGTGCGCATTCCACGGTGTGAACGTATTCTGACACACCCACAACTGGTTCATGTACTTGACACCCAACGGGTAGCGCCCATTGTGCGACGTGTACAAACCCATATAGCGGGTCATCTTGTCGTTGCTATCGCCGTCCTTGCGGACAACCTTGACAAGATCACGGAACTCAATCACTAAGAAGATGATCTGTCCACCATGCAACTCAACTGCAGCGACAGGAGAGGCATCGCCTCGTGCCCTGAACAATACATCTGCGTACTGTCCGAGCACCTGGTTCTGCACCTCACCGTACCCATCGGAATGCATACCGAGGATCCGTCGCTTATCTGTGCGCACAATCGCAGCATGATTCTCCGCATTCTCCATGTCGATGCCGAGATCAGCGAGCGTACGCTTCTCTACTGTCCAGTCAAGGCCAGCGTCAGCGAGCAGTACACCGCCGTCACGTACGCCGTCACCGATCTGCACCTTAGTGCCGACGACCTCACCCTTACTGTTGTAGGAATCTCCGAAGCCATGCCAAGGGGCTTCACGATAAGCCCCGCTGGACACACCTCCCAACACCCCATCCTTGTCATAACCCATTGCTGTATCCTTTCTGTTGTTGTTGTTTAATGTGAACTTAAATTATCTGG
>Ga0070754_10002687_pt1 | contig 12926 bp, 6 predicted proteins | sample VirMetDEL_Sep_01_FD_75181 | JGI IMG/M metagenome (GOLD analysis project Ga0070754, IMG submission 75181) | Aqueous microbial communities from the Delaware River and Bay under freshwater to marine salinity gradient to study organic matter... | ecosystem: Environmental > Aquatic > Marine > Coastal... | reverse complement strand
GTTAAATCAGCAGCACCATTTACATCTAAAGTACTAAAAGTAGAAACACCAGAAACATTCAGTTGTGTTAAATCAGCAGCACCATTTACATCTAAAGTACTAAAAGTAGAAACACCAGAAACACTTAATTGGTCAGTAAAAGTAGTTCCAGTAACTGTTACACCAGCACCAATAGTTTCAAATTTTTTGTTTGCTCCATAATACAAATCAACTGCTCCCGTTCCTTGGAAAACAGCTCTTGTGTTAGTTGCATCTTTTATTGATAAAGCGGATCCAGAATCAATCTCAATAAAATTTACTCCAGAAGAATGATATATCTCAATATCATTCCCGCCTCCTATTTGGAGTTTTATATTATCATCAGCAATTCTTACATTATCAAGAAAAGTAGAAACACCAGAAACACTCAGTTGTGTTAAATCAGCAGCACCATTTACATCTAATGTCTGAATCGTACCAATACCTGTTACATCAATTCCAGATGAATTAACATTCAGTATTGATGAACCAGCAGATACAACAGTCAATTCCCCATCAGCTGGTGAGAAGAAACCAGTTGATGAATCATCTAAGAAATAAAGTGAAGGATTAGAAGCAGAACCTTGTGCTAAAGATACATTAGTTAGAGATGTAATGACACCTACATTAAATGGTGAAGTATCAACCCATTGCGAACTATCATCATCTTCATAGTAAATGAATAGTCTACCAATACTACTATTATACCAAAGATTTCCTGCAGTTATAATTCCAGTAGTAAATGCTTCTCCAGGTGTTGTTCCAATACCAATACTAGCACTTCCACTACCACCTTCAAAGAAGATGGTAGCAATGCCAACACTGGAATCATATTGTGTTGTTGAAACACCTGCACCATAAAAATGCAAATAGGTAACACCAAATCCAACTAATCCACCTGATGTATTGATTCCGATACCACCAATAACACCACTTAACTGTGAACCATCACCATAATAAGTTGTAACACCAGATGTAGATGTAACAATACCATTAACATTTAAGTTAGTTGTATTGATTGTATCATCAGTAATTCTTACATCTGAACCAACTGCAAGACGAATACCATCTGCTACTGTTGTTGTTCCAACAGCAACACCATAATTAAATCCAAACATATCAGTGGAGAACCCAAGAGTTCCACTCCTGAACCACATCATTTGTTTGTAGGTATCTGGAAGTGTATTAATTCCAGATACTTCAAATGATACTAAAGGACTTCCTTCAGTTGATGCAATTGCAATACCTGCATGATTTGCAGTGTCATCATTTGGAGTTATTGCTGTAGTGTAACCAAGAACGATGTCTTTGTTTTCAATAAAAACATCAGTGCCTCTTAATGAAACAGTGGTTCCACCAATATAAACGTTACCTGTTACATCAAGGTCACCACCAATATTAACAGATTTCTCAACACCCAAACCACCATCAATTACAAGAGCACCGTTATTATAAGTGGTAGAATCTGTGGTATCAGTAATATTAACAAGACCACCAAATGTAGAGATACCTGGTGATGTTACATTAAATGCTTCTGTAACTGTAAGATTTGATAATGTGGCATCGTCAAGTGTAATATCATCAACGTTTAAGTCGCCAGTAATCTGAACGTCGCCGTGAATGTAGACAGCAGTGTGTCCTGTTGAAACTGGCGAACGAACTTCTAAAAGGTATTCTGGATTTGATGTTCCAATACCAACTTTACTGGTAGAAATGCCACCAGCACCAGCAATAACTGAAAGGACATTTCCATCAGCACCTACATTAAGATATTCAAGTGCTGTGGTAATGCCAGAAACATATACGTCAGTAGCACCGATTCCACCAGCAACTTCTAACTCGAACTTTGGTGCAGTGGAACCAATACCTACTTTATTTGTATTTGCGTCTGCAAGAATTAGTCGAGTATTGACCTCAAGACCATTCTTGACTACAAAATTCTTATTGACTGCCACGGTTCACTATCCCCGTTAAGATTTTAAGTATTTATGTGATAATGTACTTACCAAATTCAAAGAAATTGCCACTAGAATCAAAACTGTATAGATATGGAAACATATTTAATGTATTTACAGATCCAGTATCTAGGTCTTTAATAGAAGCAATAATTTCAGTAATTCTAGGGTATGAATAATTATTTTGATATCCATCTGGTAAAATTAATCTAGATCCACCACCAGAAATTCCATTTTGTTCTTTCAAAAATTGTGTATCCAAAATAACATCTGTTCTTTGATTGATATCTGACCAAACATATTCTTTTTCAGCACTCATATTCCTATATGCACCACCAGTAGAAAAATTAATTGTCAGTTTAAATTTAACACTAAATGGAATAAATGCTTCGCTTTCACTATTAGTAAATATATCTCTAGTTCTTTCTCCACCTAGTCCACCATTTAAAAGTGTATCTGCAACTGCTGGTCCAATGTTAAACCAATAATCTCTTGTCCTAAATGGAACTTCTGTTAAGAATGAACTTCCATCTGCTCTCGTAACTCTTCTTGTTCCAAAATTTGGATTATTAAGATAAGTATTGCGAATAGCATTACCAATTGTACCCCTGTATTCATTTCTAAGATAATATGCTATTTCAGAATCATTAAATCCTCTTCTTATCGCATCATCATAATCCGCTTGACCAAATGCTCCACTGTCACCGGGAGAATCACTAAAATTTTTCATACCATCTCTTATGTATGAGAAATTTCTATCACCAAATTCATTTCGAAGATAATAACCAATTTCACCATCACTATATCCCAATCTACGTGCAACATCTAAATCTGCATTACCAAAAATACCTCTATTTCCTTGTGTATCAACATTAAATCCATCACGCATAGAAACTGGATTTGGTGATGTTGTATATTTTTTTCTTACTCCATTACTATTAAATGTAAGATATTCTCTAGTGACACCTAATTGAGGTATTTTAAGTCGAAAATCAATGTATGATATATTATTAGCATCTACACTTGATGGTGCAAAATCATAAGTCGAGAATATTCCAGTGTAATTTGTTGGAGGTCTAGTAAGACCAGTAGGTGATCCAACTGTAAGTGTTGGTTGTTGACGATAACCGGGATTTCGACTGTCATCCCAAGAAACAACCACAGCATTTGGTGGTGCTTGGACTGGTGGATTTGGAATTGGATCTGCTGGATCATAAATCTTAATTCTCATGTATGCATTTCCGGTGTTCACACCAGACAATGTACTTAATACTTGAACACTTCCAAGATTTGCAAATCCAGATCCTCCACCACCTCCTGCACCATTTCCACCACTACCATTTCCGCCAAATGCACCACCACCTCCTGCTCCACCTGCACCATTAATTCCCCATCCACCATTCACTCTACCAGCAGTACCACTTCTCCATCCACGATTCAATATGGCTGTATCTTCAAATACTTGACCAGTATCTGCAGTAGTAAATTTGCCAGCAGATGTGTAATCACTACAATCACTAATTCCAATATTTCTAAAATAACTAACTCCCGTAAAAACATCACCACCTATAGGACACTCTGCAGCTCTTCCTCCATTGACACTTTCAATAAAAATCCTATCTTGATCTACACCATTGCCACCAGGTCCTCCAGCGCCACCTTTACCACCATTTCGTCCAAAACCATTTTCCCCTAAAAAAATGTTAAATCCAGACCCATCTCCTCCAGCAGCTGCAGCTCCTGCACCTCCACCACCTCCAAGACAAGCTAGCAACTTATTTTTTTCATAGAAGAATGCACCACCGCCCCCTGTTCCGCCACGAACTAATCCAGATATTCTGCCCCCATTTGGATCAAAAGATGCGTCCGAAGATCCAAGTTTAATTGAATATTCGACATTTTTCTTCAGAGTTATTCTAAAAGCCCCCCATCCACCTTGACCACCTTGAATTCCTTGAAAAGATCTTCCACCAGCAGCTGCCATTTCTATAACAACGTCTAAATCTCTTTCAGGAGAATATAAAAATTTAATGGTTGATGGTGGTGGTGCTGCATCAAAAGTGGAAGGATTACCTTGCACATTTAGTGGACCAAATTTAAGATTTGATGTTGTTGTACGTACTTGACCTGATACAACATCAATTTCTTCAATTGCAACAAGTTGTCTAGGATTTTCAACAATAAAAGAAACCGAATCAGAAGTAATGCTTGAAGGAGCAGTTTTGGGGTGAGATATTACTACATCAATATTATATGTTCCTGCTACTGTTTGTTTAATTGTCAATATATTTGTTTTTGATCCAGAAACATCTGTTCCATCAGATAAATTAACACCATTTAATCTCCATTGGTATGTAATTAAATTATCTTCCGTCAACTTTAAAGTTTTTGCATCAACACTAAATGTTGAAAAAGATTCTGTAGATCCATCTATAACTTGTTGTGGTTGTGATATAATAGTGAGAGAAGAATAAATTTGCAATAATGCTTTATCTGATCTTAGTTGATCATTTATTATATTGCCAGTAGATCTTGCAGTTCCAACAGTGACTGCCGATCCAATGGGTTGCGAATAAGCAGATGGTTGATAATCTACACCAAAATAATAATTACTTAAATCATAATCCACATATCTAACATTTTCAATTGACAATAAAGAAGAACTAACTCCACTAAAAACTGTTATTGATCCATCAGAATTTATCTTTTCACCATTGGTTAATGGTCTTTCAAAATCATCATACCATTGGTAAACTATTGTTCCTGTGTCCTCTGCTGGATTTATTGGAGTTTGAGTGGGATATGTAACAGTTGCAAGTCCAGTAAAAGTTACATTACTTCCATTCGTAACTATACCAACATTTTCTGGTTCTTGTAATATATTTAAAATAGGACCATTAAGATCCAGAGTAGTTTGTTTAGTTGTCATAGATTTTAGTTGTTAAAGTTTTGTCCGACAACGACACCATACCAATTTGATCCACCATCAAATGTTTTGAATGTATAGATATCACTTCTATTGGCAGTTGGTGTAATAATTGGAAGAACACCACCACCAGGCCAATAAACAGGAATAGCATCTCCACCTATAGTCCTAAAGGTATCAATTCCAACTGCGTGGTTACCAGTAGAATCTTGTAAAATCTTTATGGTGAAAGAACTTGATTCTGAAGGAGTGTTTGTAATCGTAAACCGATTTACATCTTCCGATACAGTTAAAGTAAAGTTCTGTGCTTCAGAAAGGTCAATCGTAACTACATTAGAAGAACTTGTGACTGCATGAACGTGTTCATAATATGTCTTAAGTCTTGCACGACCTTCAATATCAAGTTTAGAGCGGGCAATCGTTGTTCCAATACCAACATTTCCGGTAGTGACAGATACATCAAGTACAGTTCCAGCAACACCAACGTGAATGATACCTGATGTCGTAACACCAGCATTAATATATCCTTGTGAAGGACCATTCAGATTAAACTTCGTCGCACTTAATGTGCCGCCGATTGATACTTCACTTTCAAAGGTTGCTGTAGAAATAAATCTAGAACCATTCTTAACATACAATGATGTTGCAGCAGTACCAGCAACTTGAAGTTGTGCTGTTACATTAATAGTTGTACCAATACCAACCTTGAGATCTCCATCATCTCTAATATACACCCAACTTGATGTAGAATCTTTTGTCCAAATACTATCAAGATTTGTTAATCCTGCGCCACTTCCATAAAATTCGCCATAAACAGATCCATCAACATACATCTTATAACCTTGTGTTGATGTTGTTCCAACACCAACTTGTCCTGTTCCATTTACAAAGAATTGTGATGAACCAGAACCAACCTGAAGAGTATTAGTACCAACTGATGTGGTTGCAATTCCAACTTGGTCAAAGAGGGCAACATTACTGTCTTGTGAAAGGCTTACATTACCGAAACGATACCAATCATTCTGGTTTGTATAAACCCATCCAAGATAACCACCTGTATCAGGTCTTGCATTATAAACAACATCACCAGGGTTACCAGACAGCGAAGGAGTTGCAATACCAACAGTGAACTTTCTAGAAACAGTTGCATCACCTTGCAGGAAGATAGATGCTGCTTCCATACCCTTATCGGATGTAGAAGTCAGTTTGTTATTCAGAATGACTGGACCATCAAATTCAGAGATGATGTTGTTATCTGGACCACCTTCAACTCTCAGTGAACGACTGATAGAAACTTCAAGTGGCGAAAGAACATCAAATCCAACACTAACTCCAGTTGGTGCAATATCTTCGCCAGTTACAGTAGGAATTGGTGCATCAAAGACTTCTTCCTGACCAGTTGCAGAACTAACTTTCTTATTACCAATATAGAAGTCACCATCACTGTTCATACCAGTGTAGACAACGATACCACCATCATACTTGGTAGATTGTGCTAAGAATTCTTCCGTTGATGAAAGTTGTCTATCCTGACGCTCAGGAAGTGCAGTTGAATAGTTACCAGGACCATAACCAAGATATTCAAATGTATGACCCGATGCACGAAGGATTGAATTTCTTCTGAATTCAACAGGATTTACACGAATTCTTCTAACAACACTGTTGATAACATGTGTTGTTGCTCGTGTTCCAAGAACACCTCTGAATACTGAGATTGGGTTTGCAGTTACAGTTGTCTTAACTCTTACAATCTCATCATCAATCAACAGATAATCACCAATATTGATATCCAGTGCAGCAATATCTTGAATTTCAATATCAGTTGTAGTAGCACTTGAGATTACAGCAGACAGAGTAGTCGTAATACCTGCATAAGATACAACTTGACGACCACCAATGTTTTCATTCTCAATCGTTACATTACCATCGTTTGAAGTGAATCCATTTCTATACGCATAAAGTGTTCCAGTTGTGGCAGGAACATTAGTCCCTACACCAACTTTCATTACAAAGTTATTCAGGTCAGTATTTCTGGTAACAATAAAGTCCTTGTTATAGAAATCATTATTTGCGCCACTAATACGAACCTTATTGTCTACTCTTAAACCATGATTTTGTAAAGTAGTAACAGTTGCAAGACCAGATACATTATCATAAACAAGTGAAGTAATATTCAGTGCTTCACCAGTATTATATCCAAATGCATCTGCAGTTAGGTTAGCACCAACTCCTGTAGTGCTTGCATTTCCAACAGTTGACGCAGAAGTAGCATTAAATTGCTTTGTAGATCCAAAAGGAACTGAAGTAATTCTATACAGTTGATTATAGTGTGACAGAGATTCTGAAGATACCCCAGAAATTCTAACTACATCACCAGTATTATCATAGATATCAGTTACAGTAACATAACCTTGAACGAATCCTGCAGTAGTTGCAACACCAACAACAGCAAGTGTGTTGCCAATACCATATGCAGAACCACCGTCCATAATCTTAACATCGGTGATACCACCAATTCCATCAACAGTAATTCTTGCTGTTGCATAATCACCAGTTGTAGAACCAGCAAATCCAACCAGACGTGCATTATAAAGTGATACTGCTGAACCACTACCATATCCAGTGCCACTGTTTCCAATACTTACAGCAGTGATTCTATTCAGTCCGTGGTCAATATTGGTGTAGATTGTATGTGCGGTTCCAGCAACATTAGAAATGATGTCAGTAATACCAAAACCAACATTAGTATCTTCTAATGTTTTGTTTACAGTTTCTTTTGTGATACTGTGTTTTGGATCATCAATTACAACTTGACCGATTGGTGTTGCTGTTGCGTGTGATACTGCTTCTTGTGGATCAGATGCAGGATTATCACGGTTGGTTTGTGGATAAAGATTTTGAACTGGTTGTGAGAAGTTCTGTCCAGTAAATGGTGTTACGGATGGTTTGTTGGAAGCATTCAGAACAATCAAGTGATATACACCATCTTGTTCGCCAGGAACATACTTTTGAATTTCTTGCGAACGATAGATGTAATAGGTATCGTTAAATCTCTTACGATTGAATCTTGGAAGGTCAGTTGTTCTATTTGATGAATCGTTCGTAAACGTTCCAGGATTTGCAGCAAGTGCTACTTGGAAAGATTTTGCACTACTGACACCAACAACACTAAATGTATTGTTGAAACCTTCGCTTGCAATACCAGTAGTATTATTTGTACTGGTTACATTCAGAACTTCAACAACAGATCCGACAGAAAGGTTGTGTGGAAGTTCTGTTTGATATGTTGCAGACGAAGAAACGCTATCCCAGGTTGCATTTGAGATGAATCTGAAGTTTCTTTGCTCACTTGCATTGGTTAAAGAAACTGTTGTTGGGTTGAAATATGTTTGGACTTCAGTATTTGTTGCACCTGTGGTATCATTGGATTCTTGAATTACAAAACCATCAATAGGTGGTCTTGCAGAAGTAATACCAGAACCAGCAGGAATTACATATCTTAATTTATAGATTGTATCTGCAAAGTTTCTTGTGTCAGGTTGTCTTGTGATGTAAGTTCTTGGAGTTGCTGCACCAAGAACAGTAGATCCAAGCGATACAATTGTAGAATAAAGATTATTATCGGTTGCTGCCGTTGCAACATTAATATACCACTGACCCTGTGTAGAATCATATTGAATTGGGTGTCCAATATCACCAGAATTCTTATCAGAAACTCTGGATACTACATCAATTCTACCACCCTTATCATTAATAGTAAGTGCTTGTGCATTCAACGCATCATTTAAAGTCTTAGCAACTTTAATTTGGTTGGTTCCAATACCTGAAGTAATTGAATAATAAATTCTATTGCTCTCAAGTCCATCAGGAAGTTGTCCCGTATCACTCAAGAAACGAATTGATTCACCTTCAATAAAGCTGTGTGGAGATGTAAATGTAATGATATTAGATGAAATGCTATTAATACCAGCAGATCTTCCAATTACAAACTTCTTCTCAGATGTTACTTCATTGGAAGTAAATTGTGTATTTGGAATAACAATTCTTGCAGAATATTCTACAGGTGATCCACCTTGCGAAATCAGACACTGTAAAGTATCACCTTCCTTTGCACCAATACGATATCCTTCAATAACATTATCAGGAACAACATCCAGGTTAGTTCTATTATAAAGATACAAACGGTTTGTTGATGCAACACCAACCGTTGTTGCTACATCAATAGCATCAAATTCAATATTTGTGGTTGCTGTTGTAAGTTCTTTGGGTGGAATGATATGTGTGATATATCCTACATCATCTCTTCCAAATGCTTCTTTTCTAAATCCAGATGCAATCAGTGACTTTGCACCAAAGTTAGAGTTGGAGTTTGTAATTGATTGGTCGCCACCAGTTTCTCCAACAAAGTGTTGTGCATATCCAATCGCAAATACAGAAACAATTTGCAGGAATGAATTATTAGAACACTTGATATGATAATGTTCGTATGATGGTTTATAGACTGCTAACGAATCGCTATGAATGTTTTCGTTTCCAGCATAGGTAGAGTCCTTATAGATACCACTGTTTGGATCATACTTTACGAAAGCATTATCATCTTTTTGCAGACCAATTCCAGTGAATTGGGCAACAACCATTGACTTAAATCCATCTGCCTTATCACCATCAGCGTGAAGACCACAAACACCATAGACAGATCTCAAGGATACGTTAAAGATATATGGTGATGCAGAACCAACAGTATCAACAGAAAGATTTACAGTTGCACCTGTTGGAGTTGGAAGTGGATTTAATGGAGCAGATGATACATTATACTTGAATTCATTTGCACTTACAACATCAGTTACAACATACTGACCATCATATCCAGTTGCAGTAATACCATTGATTTGAATTGCAGTATCTACAGCAAGTTGCTCAAATACTTCAGAAGTTGTAACTGTAATTACCGTAGATGATGTAGTGCCATCACCTGCTTTGATGCTGCTGATACCAATTTCGCCACCAGTAGGACCAACGATACGGAATTCATCAATCTTTGGTTGAATGTCAAGTGAAGATGATGGATAATCGGGTTCAATCTCACGACCAGAAGAAGGTCCATATACAAGACCAACTTTCTCATAATACATATCCAGGTCAGTTCTGGTTGTACTATAAGTTAAGAATGCATCATCAATATCTACAGCATTTCTACCATCAGCATACTCAAAGCAAGTCAGTTTGTGGTGGGAGAAGTTAGGAACAAATGTATTGGTTGTATAGTCCTTATATACTACACCACTAGGGTCGCCATCAAGAATTGAGAACTGCCAGAAGTAACAAGCACCTGTTACACGGAAAATAGCAGACCTTTCAATACTATCATTTTCTGGATTTGGAACATACTTTGGACGAATCTTTGTCTTACGAAGATCAAGACCAACTAAAGAAGTTCCTCTGGGGATGATAACACCACCATAGATACTGTTTAACTTGTAAAGTGCATTACCATCAGTTGTTAAGTCAAAGTTGGTTGACAAATCAAACTGTGGAAAATCACTAGAAGTAGTTCCGTTTCTCAGTTTGAAACTATTTGCACCATCAGGAATCCATCCAGGACGGTTATCAATTAGGTGGTCACCAGGATATACAAGAATTGTTGTTTGGCCAAATCTATCGTTATCTAATCCTCTTTGATACGAAAATCTTGACGCTTCAATTAGAGCACGCTGAATAGTTTTGAATGGACGTGTAAGTGAATTGCCCTGGTTTTCAATACTATCCGTGGCATCTAAATCATTAGGATTTACATATAAGATATTTCCACGCGCATTCTTAAGGAAATTATCTAAACGACTGAGAGGCATCTTATTTGCACGATAAGTTCTGTTATAGATTATTTATCACAAGAAAAAAGCACCCAGATAACTGGATGCTTGTCCTACCACAGAGTGGCACTTTTCACACGGAAGGAACTTATATTGTACCATATTTTTGTTCTTCCCACAAGACATCTAATGTCTTATCAAATACCATCAAGTATCTATGCTTGCGACTACGGTCCCTCCATTCACCTTCAGAACCTTTTACAGAACCTCTTGAATGCTTGGTTCCGTCAGCATAATAAAAGTCTTTCTTGGGGTCGGTTAGACCATAGTATTGAAAATTACAAGCTCTATATATGATTCCTGTATGATGCTTGGAATCGGCATAACTTAAGATTGCACGAACACTTGTATCTTTACGAAACTTTTTGATACAACGACTTACAAACCAAGATGTGATATTATATTCTTCTTTCTGAACCTCTGGGTCTACACACAATCTAGAAAGTTCAAACAATCCTTCCTGTTGATTTCGTTCTAACCCAAATGCTCCTTTGGCAATTTCTGGAACAGGGAGACCAGTAAAAATGCAAGCAGCAAGGCACTTCCCAATCCTAAGAGGGCATTCCCATTCAGACCGTTTAAATAATCCATAGTTCCAACCCGACTTGAAATCTTTAGATTCGTCTTTAAGATAATGATGAGTATAAAGAAGTTCTTTGATGTCTTCTTTACCTACCCTATCTATATAAAAATCTGATTTCATATAGGTATTTCTACTCAGTTTGTTTGCATTCTAACATATATTCTACGGTATTTGCTACATCATTCATAGCATCACGAAGAAAGGGTTGTTGTCCCGATTCCTGACGAATTATTGGACGACTATTGTCCACCAGCGTCCAACGCCATTTTTTCATTTCGGAGCAATACCAGAGATTAATTCTCATGTTTGCTATGCTCCAATCGTATCCAGTTAAGGAGAGTGTTGAAAGTGTATTTTCTTTCTTCATCAAGAGTTTCAACATAATGTTCGAGTGCCTCAATGACCATTTTACGGTCTTGTTGGGAAATAAGCGACATTTGGAGTTATAGAACTCAGAGCCAAATAGCAGACTCGAACTGCTGACCTTTGCTTTACAAAAGCACTGCTCTATCCAACTGAGCTAATTTGGCGTTTAATCAACAGGCAACATTTCTGGATTCTCAAGTTCAACCTCAAACATAAGAGGATGACACTCTTCTAATATAAGGTAATAAGAAGATTGATACAAGTCTTCTGCTTCAAAAGATCTTTCGTTGTCTGCAAGTTCGACTAGTTCCTGATCATATAAACAATCATCTGGAAGTTCGTCAAAAGTAAATGGAACTTGGTTTATGAAATACATTAGAACAATTTGTGTTCCGCGATTATACCACACATAAGAAGTATCAATGCGGTATTTCATAAGTTCCTTTCTTACCCTAAAGGATATTTAGGGTGTCTTGTTACGTCCTCGATAAGTATCTGTTTGTGCGTGGCAGTTGGGACACAGAAGGCGTAGATTTTCTAAACGATTATCATAATTGATACCATTTATATGATCCAACTCAAGAGGAGTTGGTTTTCCACGCCATTCTATAATACCACAACACTCACACTGATGAACTTTAATACCTTCTTGCAAAAGACGATTTTTTAATTTATGAGATTGATAAGGATGTTTCCTATCATTCACCAAAAGTTCTTCTACAGGTTTTCGTGGACCAAGTTTTTGACCTTTATTCCACGCTTGCCCTTTAAAGTGTGAGGTGTCTAATCCAAGATTTTTAATTCTTGTTTTAGTGATGGAGTAATTACCACCTGCTTCTTTAAGTCCAAGTTTATTTAAAACTTGTCTTACACTTGTTGAGGACTTTACGGCATCAATAAATTGTTCTTCAGTGTATTTCATAGAAAAGGTAGACGCTATATTTATTTATAAAGTTTACCTTTTCTAATGGGCAAGGGGGGACTCGAACCCCCACGGGATTACTCCCAGCGCATTTTAAGTGCGATTCGGCTACCTATTACGACACTCGCCCATAAAAACTCAGAGAAGACTGAGTTGATTGTTGGATTCTACCACATAAGTTGGCGGATGAAAACGACAATATTCATTAAATGTAATTTTCATTTCCTTGTTAGTTAACCCAGCATTTTTTGCCGCTTTGGGAAGATTCCATTTTGCTGCAAACAGC
>Ga0070754_10002681_pt1 | contig 12933 bp, 19 predicted proteins | sample VirMetDEL_Sep_01_FD_75181 | JGI IMG/M metagenome (GOLD analysis project Ga0070754, IMG submission 75181) | Aqueous microbial communities from the Delaware River and Bay under freshwater to marine salinity gradient to study organic matter... | ecosystem: Environmental > Aquatic > Marine >... | reverse complement strand
TGAATGTGCTAGACCACCTGTCCTTGTTACGAACAACGCAGGAGTAGAATAACTTGGAACGGTCATCGGGGCTTGCCAAGTTTACGGGCGTGTCTCCCATAGCAAAGGCGGCAAGTTCGTTTAGCCTACGCTCTAGGGTAAACAGTTCTTCTTCGTATAGGTTGCGAATATCTTTTAGTGTTTGCTTGTTTACCTTAATTCCGTTCTGTTCCATACGGGCAAGTACCCGTGTCATTTCAAGCGACAGACGCAAAGTGGGCAAGAGTGCTTGGTTGTTCATCAAATAGTTCCTCAAATGTAGTGCCAAAGGCTTCGAGTTGTGCAAGTGCTACTTGCTCTGTAGAGAGTACATCGGCAATGCCGTACTCGACAATCACATCCCAAGGAATGTCATAAAACGTTTTACCTTCCTTGATATACGGTAAGATAACGTCCTTCTGCTTTTGTACGTCACTATACTTTTCTGCAAGAGAAGCAAGTCCAAGAGGCCATCTCTCCGACCTCGCCAGTATATACTCCGAAACCATCGTGTCATAAATATGTCCCTCGTATGTAAAGCCGCACTCACGCAGCCAGTTTAAATCAAACTTAAAGTTTTGCCCGATAATAACATCAGCCCTATCCAGCGATGCTTGCATACCACGGTGGGCATTTTCCGTGGGGGGTTCTGTACTGTGGTAGTAACAGTCGTACGTTACCTGCTCGTTATCCAGCCACTTGTATCCTATGGACACCAGAGAGTTGCCAAAGTAGGGCAAGGGTGTGGTCTTGCCATTAGCCTTCTCACGGTGGGTGGTCTCAACATCTAGGGTCAAAATGTTCATCAATAGTAAACCCCTCTGTGTACATCAATGTGGCTGGTAAACATACCGTGCCACCCATTGAGTTTGTTTTTGGAAATACAGATGTGTCGAACCGTGTTCTCTTCTTCTGATGTTCCTGTCTTACCAATACCAACGATGACATCAGCCTCACCAGCTTTACCTGTACGCGAACCATCCAACATTGCATAGTCAATAAATTGACGGTCATGGGCATCAAAGCTTGCCTGACTAACCGACCACACAAGCAGCTTGTTACGCTTGGCAATCTCCCGTGCCGTGACATATATTTCTTTTAGCTTCTCATCACCACGGTTGAACTCACCGTCAACCCTAAACTTATCTAGCTGGTCACAGAACATAACGTCTGGTTCGTTTAGCTGGGCGTACTCATTGAGTTCGGACATAGATGTACCAACCGAATCCATAACGATTAGGTACGGTTCAATCTCAGCCTTGTATCTTTCGGCGAGTTGCTGACTGCTATCCCGCATTTCTTCACGGGTCAAACTGAAGTAACTCTGGATGATACGCATCTTGATTTTTTCTGCGGGTTCCTCGTTGGCCCAGTACACAACCTTTTGTTTTTGTTTAATATAGTTAGATGCAATAAAAGCACAGAATGTTGTCTTACCAACTTCGGGCCGCGCAAAAATGATACCAAGGTTGCCCCTGTCCATGCCAGCCAGATGATGCCGCAACAAATCCCAGCCAAAGGGAAAGTCGGGGTCTCCGGTTTCTTCTTCTAGTAGTTCTGTAAATCCTTTGTCCATCTCACTGTACGTTGTCTTGTCAGACATACGCCCATCTTCTACCATGTCAATCAGGGTCTTGAGTTCGCCAAAGTGTTCGGACTCTCCGGTGAAGATAGCAATGGCTTTCTCCCCGATTTGCCGCGCACGGTCACGCACCCAAAAATTTTTTACTACATCATACTCAAGGTCTGCCGCATCAGACATATGAGTGGGCAGCAATTTTATTATATCGTAGATTTCATACATTGCCGACTTGGGCATGGCAGGATTTCTGTCGTTAACAACAGCCGCCAATTGATTGGGATGCAAGGTAACCCCGTACGTTTTCTGTCCGTAGGTTATTGCGTCAAAGACCGTAACGTAACGGCCCTCGAACATATCACGGGTAACAATGTTCTTCACCCGACCATAGAAGTCGCTGTTGAGCAAAAAGCCCAAGACCTGAACCTCAATGGATATATTTTCTGAATGTGTACTTTCGTTCATCATCTGTCATGTCTTTCAAATCGTTGTTCAAAACAATCAAGCCGCTTGGCACATGGTTCTGTACCTTGCGAACTAAGGATAGTGCCTTCGATGTGGCATCTTTGTCTAGGGCAACAAGCACCCTATCATATTTTTTAATTGTACTCAAGTGTGAGTCCAAAAGGTTTGTACCTAGCAGGGCTATTCCCGAAACAAAACTACACACGCTACAAGCACTAGCACAATCTTCCAAAATAACCCCGACGCGGCTGGTTCCGCATACGAAAGGATAACCAGATTTTCCATATCTCCACCATTTTGGTTTTTGACCAGCAAGCCCACGACCCGCCGCATCCACCAATCTATTGTTATGTTTAACTAAATAGGCAACCCTGTCCATACGAAAGTCGTATCGAATGTCAGCCGCCCCACTCTGATATGCACCGTAAGCATTAACCTGTTTTAGATATTCTGTGGCCTTTTCGTTTCGGGACACAGGTACAAAAGTATCAGGTAACTCGAACCCCCCTTCATAAGTGTCGGGTCTTGGTTCGGGTTTGATTTTGGAAAGCAGGGGGTGTGTCGGAATATCTTTGCGTAACCTAAATCCGGTGCGCCCCTTTGTTCCGCAGTCTGCATGAAAGCAGAACCACAGACGTTCCCCTTGCTTGTCGCTGACACTAAATGTATTCTTGTGCCCACACGCAGGACAGTCTAGTCGCAGACTACCCTCTGGTGCTATGGTAAGGTCTGTTACAAAATCCTTTATCCATGTTGTCATTTGCCTCTCCGTGTGTGTTGTGGTACCCCTGCCTAGACTAAAATAAAATCTGGGTCAAGGGGGTTGACAGATATTTTTTCCCATGATAGAACCCTCGTTACAATCCCCCTTTAGGGAAACCCTGATATGAAAAAACCTAATGTAAATAACCCTGTAGCTAAGTCTTTAAGGGATGCTCTATTAGGAAAAGAATTGTAGAGAACAAACGAAAAAAGATTTTGGACAAACTGAGAAAAAGGGAAGCCAAGGATGGCAAGACCAATAAAGATTACTGAAGAAACAAAGCTGTACAATCTCAAGATGCCGATTCGTCAATTTGTTTTCTTGAGTGATATGGCAGAGCAGATGAACAAACGAAGCCTAGAACAAGTATCCGTGGCTGACCTAATTCGTGACGCCATAGAAATCTACATAGATGCCGTATCGGGAGACAAGGAAGAACAATGACAAATCTGCGAACCAAAGAAGTTAAGATAGAAATAACCCAGCGCGAGTTCGATGGGATGTGGCAGGTAACAGCCCCCGCATCTTCTGTGAGGATTGGTGAGACAAACCGTGAACTGGTCAAGTTAAAACGTGCTGTAGATTATTTGCGTTGTATAACAGTGTTCGTAGGAAAAAATCGGAAAGATTGTAAAATGTGGCTTGACACGCACAGAGAAGCGATGGTAAAACTGGGTATTCCTTACGAGGTTGGTAGTTCGTAGGGTACCTTTCGTTGTTGTGGGGAACGGGGTCGAGATTAATTTCTTGGCCCCGTTCTTTTTTTTGTTGACACCCCCTTTTTGTTTACGGTATTGGTAATTATCGAAACAAACCGGAAGGGTTAAACGAATGGCAAAGAAGATTGAAAACATGACGCAAGAAGAGCGCATTGCACACTTTGAAAATAAACGCAGATTGGCTGTTAATAAAAAGGTTAGTTCTTGGAAGGTTCTACAGCCGGAGCAACGGGATGCTATAACCGAAGTCGTGTCCGCACTACAATCTTTTGATGAGGATTACTTCGAGACATACAAGATATGTGATGCGGATGTTCCCAACAAATTAAAGATGGCACTGTGGTCACTAGAAGCAGCATTTGTTCGGCCCTTGCAGGAGGCTGGTGATGATGACGCTTGACCTACCAAACAAACAAGTCAACGCCATACTGGTGGCACTTGACGCAGAGATTGAAAACCAATTAGGTGGCAGACCTGTTGATTGGGAATCATTCCCAGAGATTGCCGCAATGCTGATGGCATACTACACAACACGTTGTAAGTTTGAGGAGATGGACGATGACTAAACGATGGACAGCACACGTTACCGTCTACCACAAATTTGAGGTGGAAGGTGACACATGGGATGAGGCACACGATGATGCAACTCATACCATTTGGGATGACCACATAAAAGAAGTTGAAATTAACCTAGAGGAACACGAAAATGTTAGCTAGAACTTACCGTGTAGTCTTGCGACAAACCCGTGACTTTGAATTTCACGTTGTTGCAGAGGATTCAGATGACGCTGTCGAGAAGGCTTGTGAACAGGAACTTGACAACGGCCTCCTCATTGCTGATGATTACGAACTGGAATGTTTAGAAGTGGAAGTAAGTGATGGGTAAAATAAAAGATTGGCTAATTGAGATGGAAGAGGATGCCACAACCATGACCCGTGACGAATGGGTTGACAAGCATGGCGAATCCGTAATTGACGTTTACAATGACTTTCAAAATAGAAAGGATGACAACGCACCAGAGCAAGGGGATTTGTTCGATGTATAGACCTGATGTGTATCCAACAAATGACAAAGACCCACGCCTAGAAAATGTTGCTGACAAATTTGCCACGCTAACAAGACAAATCGACAACGCAGAATGGGATGACAAACCCGTGACAAAAGCGCAACGTGACAAACTATCCACGCTAAAGCAACAAATGAGGGATGGCAAATTGTGGACGCCAAAATTTTGACAAACCAACCACGCCAAAAAATTGACAAACCAACCACGCTAAACCCTAATCACCCTTGCGATAAATGCGGGGAACCAGCGATGGTGGCAGAGGGCGGTGGGTTGCGTTGCCCTCGTTGTTGGTTGGCAGAAAAAGGAAAGCAAATAAAACCGCTTGACCATGCCGGATATTATCCATAGTCTGTTTCTACACAACAACCGGAGAACCTACCATGAAAAAACGAATCCACGTTAATCAGCATATAATCCGCAACAATGCGCGGAACAATAAGAACGAGCCAGTAATCACTGTAAAGACTAGCCGCGAGAATACTTATTGCCATGCGGTTAAGATTCTGGGGGAATCAACGGTTATCTATTCACCTGATAAACCGCTATCTTGCGGGGCGAAAGTTTGGATAGAAACAAGCGCAGATGTGGAGATGACCCTATGAAAAAAGCACAAGCAAACAAACCAGCTTTCACCATGTATCCCAAATCCGTTAAGTTTTTGGGTGAATACAAACACAATGTTTTGAAGCAATCCAAAAATGCCAAGCTTTCTAAAGATAGATTGCCCGTAGTTAAGAAGGGACAATTCAAGGGGTATGTAATATACACCTTGACCCTAGAAGAACGGGCCACCTGTCCCCGTGAATGCTACCATTGGGATGATTGCTATGGTAATAATATGATGTTCGCGCATCGTATCCAACACGGGCCAGAACTCGAAAAAAGAATTAAGGCAGAAGTTGCGGAATTGTGTGGCACCTATAAGGGCGTCATTGTCCGTTTGCATGTCTTGGGTGATTTCTATTCGGTGGACTATGTTGAACTGTGGCAGTATTTACTAGCTAAATTTGACAACTTGGCAGTGTGGGGATTCACCGGACGCAGTTATTCAAGCGATATTGGGCTTGCTATCCGCGCTGTAATTGGCGGTTTCGGTGCCCGCTTTTCTGTCCGTTTTAGTAATGCCCCAGATATTGCGTTTTCAGCTAACAGCGCGGACTTATACGAACCGGAAAAGGGGAAGAGTTTAGTTTGTCCAGAGCAGACGGGCAAAAGCGAATCGTGCGCGGCGTGTACTGTGTGTTGGTCTGCACCTGATAAACAGGTTTTATTTTTGACGCACTAATGACAAATCAACCACGCTAGGTTTTGACAAATCAACCACGCTAAGTTTTTATTGGGGCCGCTGTGGTGCTATCGGGTTTCCTTGTCGGGGGGGACTGGGCGAGGTGGCGGCAGGGATATATGGCGAGATGGGGGCCGATATCCACCTGCATTTTTTATTTGCACAGATTTAATAATTGAGGCATAACAGCCAGACCGGACGCATTGGGCGACCGGACAACAACAAGGAAAGGGCACTTACCATGCCATTAGATATAGCAACCATGAAAGATAGCGGGGTAACCACCATTGGGGAATACCGCCACAAATCGGTGAACGATTATAGCTTGTTCGAGAAGTATGGACGGGCGCAGCGGGTACCCATTGAGGCCCTAGTACCAGATGGGGACGACCTATCGCACCCAGAACGCTTAGACGGGTTTGATGCCCTGATGAATCCAGAGACGGGCGAACTGTTAAAGATGAGGCCTGTATCACGGGGGTATAAGCTGGAACCGCACGACAAGCTATTTCGTGACAATGCGGACATCCTCAATAAAAGCGGATTACCCCTATCAGATATTGACATAACCGACAGGTTATATGATGGCGGATTGAAGGCCCACCGGACGGTGTATTTTAACGACCTGCAAGCGGACATAGGGAACACGGGGGATAACGTGCGGTGCCGCTTGGATATCTTTAACAGCATCGACCAGTCTTGGGCTTTTCAAGTTTTTAGCGGTGCCTATCGTGACCTTTGCCGCAATACGCTTGTGTTTGGCGGGCAGAAATCCTACCAGCAAAAACGAAAGCATACCCGCAATCTTGATACTACGGCCATGATGACCAAAGCCAGCAACGGGCTGGAAATCTGGACAGGCCAGCGTGACCAAATGCGGGCTTGGACTGAACGGGCAATTACTAACGAGCAATTCGGCGCAATGCTTGCCAACACCCTTTGCAAGAAAACCAGCGAGGCGGCAAAGGCGGGCCAAGGCTCACAGGTAAACGAACGCTTGATGAATTACCTTTTGCACCGGTTCAATGAAGAGAAGGCCGAATTGGGTTCTACTCTTTGGGCCGGTTATAATGCCCTGACCCATTGGGCCACGCACATTGATGAGGAGTGGACTAACGAGGATGGTACCACCTACCAGACGGGCCGCAAGGGTTCTAGACGCCACATGGTCGAGCAGCAGCGCAACAAGGCCGTTCGGGATATTATGGCAGATGAATCTTGGCAGCACCTAGAACTGGCGGCGGTGTGATGGAAGCACTTTACGTTATCTACCGGACAGCAACGGTTATCTTGCTATGCTTAATCCTTTGGGCTATCTTTGCCTAATCTTTACTACCAACGCCTTGAAGGGCAGAAAGACCACAACAATGAAAACCTCTTATGAAATGATGAAAGACCTTGAGAACGCAATTCGGGCCGATGAACGGGCCAAGCTTCGGGAACAACTCCGTAATGCTTGGAACGACCACGGGAAGCCGCTAGTCGAAAGCATCCCCCAGACGGGGATGCACGGGGAACCATTGGCACCCGTTGGCCCCGTTCCGGTTGCGAAGCCAGTACCCAGAATTCAGCGGAGCCACCTGCGACTGGTCAAAGAATTACAGCGCGGGTTTCAGGCGGTGCCCACCCTTGCCGGTAATCTTGGGGTTAAGAAGCAAACCATCTATGCTATGCTTCACACCCTCAAGAAAAATGGGTATCAGGTCGAGGTCAAGACTGTATCTGGTACGGCTGCACGATACCGTAGAATATATCGGCTTGCACGTTCGGCATAGCTATGGCATAACGATGGGGCGGGCGCGGTTGCCCGCCTCAACAACTCCGGAAGGGAAAGACCATGAAAACCACAATCAAAAACGATATGACCACCAGTGAAGCACGCGATACTGTCGTTATTACTGAGAGCGAGGCGCGGGCAATTAACCAGCTTGTGAATAGCTTGGACAGCCAGACTAGCGCGTTAAAGGCCCTGCTGTCGGCTTCGGGAATTGAATCTTGGATTGGCAGCAACCACCCTCGCAGTCTTGCCAATATGAATATTCGCATTTCGGACGACTAACCACCAGTTACCCAGCGCGGGGGGCCAATACCGCGCATTCCTCCCTTGCCCTCGTCATCAGAAAATGGTGGCGGGGGTTTGTCTTTGGGTTCCCCTTTAATATTAGGCGGGCGTGGTTGTATTTCTTGCATTAATCCGGCGGGGAATATCTGCGGGGTGCTATACTTTATGACATCGAAGGCCACCGGCGGGGGTTGTTAAATCCACATTAAACGAGACAAAACAGCCACGCGCGGGCGCGGGCGGGCGCAATGTTACGGGGTGTTGGGTGCGGGGTGCCTTGGGTTACCGGCAGCGAGGGCGTAGGGTTTCGGCGATGTGACAAACAAGGATAAAAAAATGGCTGTGCGCGGGCGTACGCAAGGGCCACCCCACCCCCCTGACATATGCTATGCAAACCCGGCATATTTTTGGGGTAAATAGGTTATCCATACAGGTATGTTTGCAACTCCCCTAGGGCAACCCACAAAAAAACCCCGGCGGGGAACCGGGGCGGGTCTTGTCAGCAACCCCTTTAGGGGTACCGGCGGGGTACCGGGGGTATACAGGGGATTTACCCCGGCGGACTAGAGTCCATTGTAGGAACAAAATTCCCGTTTGTCAACCTTTTTTATTTTTTTGTTGACACAAACGTTAAATATCCCTAAAATATAGGGATATACGAAAGAAATCCCCCATGTTTGCAGCCGTAATACTGATATGTTCCCTAAATATTGGACAAAAGTGCCTAGAGGCGCACGATACCCGGGGTCCCTACCACACGAAGGAGGCGTGTGAGTTGCGTGTTGTTGAAATGATACGCGATGTAGCCTTCATTGTGCCTCAACCCTACGAGGTTAGGTACAGGTGCCAACAAGTAGCAGGTGTGTAATGAATCTTCTTCCCCAAACAAGCACTCGCAAGCCCGCCCTCACGGACAAACAGGAGACATTCTTGGATGCCCTGTTCGATAACGGCGGTAACGTTCGGCAAGCTGCCGACATTGCGGGGTATGCCCCCGGTTCTGTGACGTGGCTACGCGAACGCCTTGCTGATGAGATTGTAGACCGTACCCGCACCATGCTGGCGGGCCAATCTCTCCGCGCTGCCAACCGCATAGTTGACATTGTGAATGCTCCTGACATCGAACGAGGGGATGAACTCCGTATGAAGGCTGCTGAAGCCATCCTGAACCGCGTAGGTCTGGGTAAACAGGAAACAATCAACCACAACGTACAGGCAGTCCACGGCGTCGTCCTGCTGCCACCAAAGAAAGAGGTCGTGATAGATGGCTGACCAAAAACCAGCGTGGTTAAAGCGGGCTATGAATCCAAGTACACCCACCACCGATGCAAACGAAACAGTTCGCACTCTTGACTTTGAACAAGATGGAGTTTCTTACATTGCCCCTACAATAAGAATGGGACAAGACGGATTAATTAGACTGTCTGCAAGTGAAGCCATAGAAAAGGCGTTAGAACTAGGGGATGCTATGCGTGTTCCAGAGGGAATAAGCCCAACTGAATTTTCCAAGTCAATAAGCGACATGATAGGCGCTTCAAGAAAGCACCGTGGCCGCGCAGCTTCGAGAAGTTCTGAAAACAGTAATGGCGACTAAACCCCGCAAACGTGTCCTTGTCCCCCCCGACCCAGCGACATTGGACCAGCCCCGTGGACCGGGACGCCCCAAGAAAGACCCGAACCAGCCCACGGCTCAGTACGCAATATCTGACCGGGAACGGGCACGGCGTTCCGTACAGGCTCGTCTGCGTAATGCAACTAAGTCAGCAGCACGTCAGGAGTCCAAAGCCCAGACCAAGAAGAAAAAGGTCAAGACCCTAAAGGAAACAGCCAAAAAGGTCGAGGACGGCCTCAAGGGTAAAAAGACACGGGTAATAGACCAAGGTGACTTGGCCTACCTACCCCCTGCTGTAGAGGACTTAGTAGATGGCTCCCCTGTTATTTTCCGTCCCAATCCCGGACCCCAAGAAGATTTTCTTTCTGCAAGTGAGCAGGATGTTTTGTATGGGGGTGCCGCTGGCGGTGGCAAAAGTTTCGCACTCCTTGCTGACCCGCTGCGCTACTGCCATAATCCCAACCATCGTGGCCTTCTTCTTCGCCGTACTCTCGACGAACTAACAGAACTAATAGACAAAGCCAAACAACTATACCCCAAGGCTTTCCCCGGCGCAATATGGCGCGAAGCAAAATCAACGTGGGTGTTCCCCTCCGGGGCAACCCTCTGGTTTACCTACCTAGACAGAGACAAGGATGTAACTCGCTTTCAAGGACAGGCTTTCAATTGGATTGGCGTAGATGAAATCACACAGTACCCATCCAGCTACGTCTGGGATTACCTACGTTCTCGCCTTCGTTCTACTGACCCTGAACTCCAGCAACACCTGTGCATGCGCTGCACAGCCAACCCCGGAGGAGTGGGTGGTTGGTGGGTCAAGAAGATGTACATCGACGCTCACGAACCAAATATCGCTTTTGGTGCAAAAGACCTAGACACCGGAAAAACATTTGTGTGGCCCGACGGCCACGCCAAGGCAGGTCAGCCGCTGTTCTATCGCAAGTTTGTTCCCGCACGGCTGACTGACAACCCCTTCCTGATGGCAGACGGCCAATACGAGGCCATGCTTCGGTCACTCCCAGAAGTCGAGCGTAGACGACTCTTAGAAGGGGACTGGGATGTAGCGGAGGGAGCCGCCTTCCCGGAGCTTTCACGAGTACGTCACGTTGTCGAGCCGTGGGAGTTGCCAACCAATTGGCCCCGCATCCGTGCTGCTGACTACGGGTACTCTAGCCCGTCGTGTGTTCTGTGGGGTGCAATCGACTGGGACAACAACATTTGGATTTATCGGGAACTCTACGTAAAGCACTTGACAGCAGAACAATTAGCTGATAGAATATTAGAATGTGAGGAGTTGGACCCACAACCACACTACACAGTCCTTGACTCCTCATGCTGGAATAAGACCGGATTCGGCCCGTCAATCGCAGAAACTATGATGCGGGCTGGTGTTAGGTGGACTCCCTCAGACCGCAACCGTCTACAAGGAAAAATGGAACTGCACAGGCGGCTTGCTGACGACCCCTACTCTAACGAACCACGAATGCGGATTTTTTCGACTTGTAAGCATATCATTGCACAGCTATCGGGCATTCCACTCTCTAAAACAAACAGCGAAGATGTAGACACGAGAGCAGAGGACCATGCCTACGATGCGTTGCGTTATATGGTTATGACGCGAACCAGCAGCTATACCTCAATACACAAACAACTGCAAGGCATAAAGGACCAGACCTTTAAGCCCTACGATGCAACCTTTGGATACTAAATGGCACCGAAGAATTTACAAACAGGTACTAGCTACAAACCCCTTGCGGAAAATTTAGACCCGCGCACGGCTACTTTGCGTCAAATCGCAGAGGCTCATGCTGCTAGGTCTAAAGCCGAAGGTGGTGCAAAAAAGTTTATGGCAACATTTACGGGCGACACTAAGTTTGCCCCTATTTTTAAAGATTACCTAGACCGCCCCGCCATAGACTTTGTAAATACTTTTGCCGACGATGAGATTAATCCTCTTGTTCAAGCCTACGAAATAAACGACACAGTAAACGCACGTCGTACCATCTACTCTCAAGTCGGTGCCATTGAATTTCACATCAATGAGCAGTTACAACGGGCAGGTGTCTTACAGGAATTGTATCCTGAAGGTATGCCGATGGCTACTGGTCGGGTTGTTCGTCCTGACAAGCCCCTAGCAAAAGCACGTAGATTTAGTTTTAATCCCGGTTTGATGGGTGAGTGGCTTGCTAAGTTAGATGAGTATGGCCGGAATAATCCAAAGGATATAGGTATTGTGAAGGCTCTTGCGGCACAAGCCCACATGGGTCTTCGTACCGGAGAGATTATGAATGCCCCAGCAAGTGCTTTGCAAGCACCTGAAAAGCGTAGTGCAGCATGGGGTTTCTTTCTTGATACCGATACCCCCGGCGTTAAGATGGATGAAAATTTAAATGTTGCAATTGGGCCACGTACCTACAGTATTATGCAACAGGCATTGAATGTAAGTCAAGCCAATGACCGCAATCTTTTTGTAAACCCGGACGGCTCTCCGATTGGCAAAGGAGAGATGACCCGCGTTGCTAAGTTGATTAAAGTTCCCGGAATTATGACTGACCATGAAACGGGTAAAAAATTAAACAATATTTCAGAAGCCTACGATTTGCGACGTATGTGGGTCACTCTGGCTCTAAATGAATTTCCCGGACAGGGCGGTAAGGTGGGAGCAGCACAAGGCCGTGCTATTAGCACTACTGCCAAAGGCGGCGGTGCTTCGGATTTGTACTACAATCCAAGTCCCGGCTTCTATGGTCAAGCTGCTACAGATGTCCCCAACACAATAGATGCGTGGTTGTTTGATGCTCAGACACAGGAGTTGCCAACAAGAATGCAACCGCCTGAAGGCCAGCGAATTTCTTACGACACAGATTTTACATCTAGCCAGCTTCTTCCCAAGTTTGAACCTGCCGATGCTCCTGTGACAATGGGTTCCTTGGAAGCCAAGGTTTTTGCCCCAAAGCCCAAGACGGATGTTGTTCGTCCTGAAACAACAGTAGCCCCCTCTGCTGCACCCACGGTAGCTGCCCCTGAACCCAAAAGCCTAGATGACCTAAGTCCGGACCTTCAAGATAAATTAAAAGGTGCGGGATTTGACTTAAATAAATTTTTGGGTAAAACCCTGAAGGTAGGACTCACAGCCGTAGGCGGTGCTGCTGCTTACGAAGCCCTGCGCGACCCTGAAGGTTCTGGCGCGGCGATGGCACGGGACACTGCTATGGAAGCAGCCATGCTTGCAGCTAAAGCCCCGGCAGCATTGGCAACAGCAGCCACAGCAATTGTGGACCTTTTTTGGGGTGTACAAATTGAAGAAAAAAAAGAAGAAATGGGGGGTTTGTCAGGGGAAATAGAAGCCAAAGGAACAGACCC
>Ga0070754_10002677_pt1 | contig 12947 bp, 18 predicted proteins | sample VirMetDEL_Sep_01_FD_75181 | JGI IMG/M metagenome (GOLD analysis project Ga0070754, IMG submission 75181) | Aqueous microbial communities from the Delaware River and Bay under freshwater to marine salinity gradient to study organic matter... | ecosystem: Environmental > Aquatic > Marine >... | reverse complement strand
TTTCTAAAATATACTCGTTAGGTTTGTAACCAATATAATTTACATTTGGTAGTTTTTTAGCTTGTTCATAAAGTGGCTCAAATTGTTTATCGTGTACGCTATTAAACTCTGATCCATAAACTTGAGATGAAGAATATATATCTAAAGTAATATTAGGATCTTCAATCTCTTGCATTGCTCGAAGCACTAAGTTAAGACCTCTCCAAGGTGTGCAATGATGTATTAATTTAATTGGTTCACCTTTTTTATATATCTTTCTTATTGGAAACTTTTCAATACCATTTTTAATTACAACACATTTTTCAGTAGGTATATCAAAAAAATATCTAAATTTTTCATAGTTCCAATGACTATTAAATACATACCAATCATATTCTTTGTGTCTTTCTTTATTATTAAAAAAAGGTTGAAGATTACCTTGATCCCAAGAATTTTTTTGCCAAAGTATATTTAGTTTGTTTGGGTCTATTGGAACTTTACCTGGTATGGATGTACAAATTTGAACTTGATCAAGCAAGTCTTTTGAAACATGCTTATTAAGCATTTCCATTTGAATTTCTGTTGCGCCTCTAGGTTCCATTATTTTAATGTTATAAAACTGTTAAGTGTTAATCTTCCGTTGTCTATATCTGTCCCATGGTGTCCATAACCCATATGAAAATATTCACTAGAATACATTATTAATCTATTTTTTACAAATTTAAAATCGTTAACTATATTTTTTTCTTTATCATATAAATATGTTCCAGAGTTAAGATTAGTTTTAGATAAATATATTAGTGATGAAAAATTAAAAAAATCTTGATGTATAAAATCTTTTTCATTATCTTCTTCTCGTCTTAAATGTATAAAATGTGTAATAAAACTTACATCTTCTGGTTTGATTAATTTATTATAAAACATTAAAAAATTAATATATTCATACAAAAAAATATTTGTTTCAATTAATGGAAAGCTTCTTAATCCAGGGAATGTTTCAGTAGTGCCTCGTAACGAGTTGAGATTTTCTTGATCATATAATTTTATTTTTTTTAATTCAGGTAAAATGTAATCTAACCTAGGAATAAAATCTTCAACTTGTCTAGCTATCATTCCTTAGTAAGGCTCTCCATAGATACTTTCGTAACTTTAATTTCCAAGTCCTGTCTAAAATCATCATTAGTAGTGTCAGTATTGGGATCAGCAACATCAGCATCAAAATCAGCTTTACTAGCATAAACTTTACCTGTTCTCTTATGTTTAATTATTTCTTTAGCTTCAGCTGGTATCTTCTTAAGTGTCATATTATTTCTCCTTTTTTAAAAATGAATCATAATTCCAAGAATTATTTTTTCCCCAGAAGTCACAATATTTACTATCTCTACTAAATGAAGTTAAATCGCAAGATTTAAATATAGCATACTTATCTGGGTCTATGGTATCCTCTACAACTAAACGATCACCAGTAGTCATCATTGATGATACCTTATTAATTATACCCTTCATATTAGCATGACAGTCTTCAATAACTAACATGGGTGATTCGTATTCTTCAAACTCATATGAATCTATATTATTAACATCTAATTTTATAAATTCAACGTTCGGTATATCTTTGATCTCTTGGTTGTCTACAGTGATAATTCTTGTATCTAAGCCTAATGTTTTTGTCATATCAGAAAACCAATAAGCGGAACCACCTTCACCAGAACCAAATTCTAGTATTGTTTTTGGTTTAAGCTCTTGCAGCATTTGTTGGTAAATAGTTAGACTCATAGGATCTTTTAATAATTTAAGTCCTTTCCATTTAAAGTTATTAAATTTAGAAAATTGTATTACATTAGTATAATGCCTATTGTTTTCTAAAATTCTTTCAATCACATTTAATTCTGCTTTGTATTCGTGAGGACCATCAGGCTCTTCTATTGTATTACCTTCAGTAAATAAATTAGCATATTCACTACCTACCATAGTTTTATAAATGTTCATCATCTGATCTACCATAATATTAATAAAATGTTTTTTATTAGCATTTTTGATAGTCATCACTCCATCATCTTTAATTTTTTGTATTTCGCTTTCGTTGAAAAATAAATTAAGACTTGTTTTTGTAGTTTCTATTTTCATAATTAATCCTGTTTGTATATAGCTAAACTTAATGAAAGTCTAGGTTCTTTTATAGAAGTCACACAATGTGGAGTCATTCTATTTATAAATTGAACATTTTGATCTTTAATAATTGTTTCCTTTTTATCTATATTCCAAACAGATTCTCCATATATATTTTTAATAAATAAACAATAATCATCTGTATGTTCTGGAAATGAAACATTTTGATTATTTAAACCTTTTGAAAAATAAAAATTACCACATATTCTTACACCAAATGTTTCTAAAGCAACCTGTTCTATTTTTTTAAGTTCATCATTAATATCAAGCACATCACTTATAATAAATGAAAACCCTTTGTCATAAAAATTTTTAAATTTGTCAAAATCTAAAAAACCATATATATCAAATAACTCTTTTCTTAATTTTGTTCCTAAATTATCTAATAAACAAATACTTTCATGACCATGGTGAAACTGATAAGGAAATCTTTTAGATATTTTTAAGATATCAAATATATCCCATTCTTTTAGATTTACTTGATGAGTAACTAAAAACTCATGAAATTTTTGAAAGGAAGGTTGATGAAGGTTTCTCACGGACAACCCTGGCCTTTGTATCTATTTAAATTTTTTTGACGCTTCTCGTGTTTGTTTAGATTTTTCTTGTGTTGCCGAGGACCTCTTTTCTTAGGTTTATCTCTGGGTATGAAGTGTGTAAATTTTTGTTTAGCCATTCTCCTGAGATCTGTCTATTTGAGCATAGCTAATAACACCTTGAATTTTACTACTGCCTGTAGCTGCTTGCACAGTTATTGCATCACCTGCTTCAAGATTTAAACCTTGTGGGGCAGCATTAACTTGAGATTTAGCTGCAACATCATCTCTGAAAAATTCATATTCAGCACTTGAGTCAGAAGAATCTACAAAGTTCATGTTAACTAAGATAGCTGATGAAGCATCATTGTTAGCACAATAAACACTTTTTACTATAACTGTTGCATTAGTAGGACATGTAAACGCTGTTGTCTTACTTGTATCGGTCTGTTTAAAACCTTGATTTTTATATTGTATAGTCATGATAAAAAATAGTTAAATGCATCTTGTTCATTTTTTAATTCTTGTTGATAAGATGTGTTTAATTTATCTTTGAGGGTTTGTAAAGACTGAGCTACTTGTCTTTGATTTTCTTCAGTATAAGTAGGTGTAGGTTCTGGTATTAATAGATCAACTCTAGCCATTATCCCCTCATACCATCTGGTTGTACATCTACTCTAAATGTACCATATCTCCAATTCTGATCGGTGGAGGTATTTGCTACCTTTACACTTGCAAATCTAGATCTTGCTCTTGTATCAACTTTATCAGTTGATGAATTTATTGTAAAAGGACCTAAAGGAGAGGACTGTGCATTTACTGCAGGATAGGATCTTAAATTTAAAGTAACTTGTGCATCACCAGTTAATATTTTGAAATCTGGTATAAATCTTCTTATGCTCATAAAAAATTGTCCATCTCCACCGGTAGACAAATCAAAATCTCCTGATGTAATAAATGCAGGTATTGCTGTTTTGTTACCAAGAGCATCAACTTCATTGTTACCAACTTCATGTGCATAATATGTAGACGCACCATTTATGTTTGTTGCTCCTTGTATTGTTGGAAACGTAGGCACATCTGCGGTAATAAATTCAGTTGCATAAGGATTATCGTATAATGTTGCATCAGCCCAAGAAGTCCTAGCTAATGATCCTGTAGTCCAAGTGTTTTCAGTATAGTTGTAAGTTACAGCTCTATCTACTTGTTCTTGTCCATTCCTTGCATAGAACCAAGTTATCTCTTCATACAAATGATTTAATCCAGCATATACTTGCTCACCTGCTGTATAATTAATACCTAAGTTATCTCCTTTACTTGTAAATACAAAATCTTCTACTAAGCAAGGTAACGATTTAACAGTACCATCATAAACAAAAAATCCTCCTGCTTGACCCATCCAAAAAACTTTACCATTTACATACTTGATAGCATGTTGACCAATCAAACCACAATTAGAACCAACCTGTCTTATAGAAAATGTAAATGGTGGTCCAACAAATTGCATTATATAAGCAGAAGTATCAGTAAGTATTAGAATATAATCTTTAGCTTTTGCAGCTCCTACAATTTTTACCCCAGAGTCTACTCTAAAAGTACCTGCAGTATTCGTTGATGTCGGTGCATAATCTGATAAATTTTCTTGGTCTGAAAATCTTATAAACATTTTATCTTGTGTGTTCTCAGTTCCAATAGTTGTTTCAGTTCCAAGAATAATAAGGTGTCTATCTCTTTCTGATACTATTGACATTACAGAAGTAGTTGGAGCTCCAGCAATAGCTGTTGCTCTTGTTGTTAATGCAGGAGGGTTCGAACTAATTGCTTCCCATTTAAAAGTTTTTCCATTTTTAATTGTTGCAACAAGAGTGCTTCCAAAATGATCTAATGACCATGAAGCAGGATCTAGTAATACTGTCGTAGATGTAGAGGCTTGTCCCCAAGCTGTAAAATATTCAACGGACGCACCATCTGAGTGTGCTGTTCTTGTACCTCCAGAACCTCTCGTAATACCTTGTAATATATTACCTGTTATATTTGTGTAAGAAATAAACTCAGCTCCAACTTTTATACTGCCACTTGTTGGAAAGCCGAGAGCCGAGGTCACTGTTATTTCAGTTGCAGATCCATTGTTACCTTGAGTGTCATCAGCTAGTGCTCCATTTAAAGTTGTGACAAGTCCTGATTGACCACCCCAAGAAGATGTTCCCCAACCATAACCAGCAGTTTGGTTCAATGGTCCTACTTCAACATAAGGATTAAGCACAGCTGACCCACTAGCAGCTACTGATGTGCCTGCTGCAGAAGCCATTGTTATAGTGAATGTATCTACAGAAGCCGTAACTACTTGAAATGTATTTGTTTCAAAATCTGAAGCTATATATCCTGCTCCTGAGGGAGGTGTTACAGATGTAAATGTAAATAAATCTCCATCAGTCAATCCATGACCAATTTTATTTACAGTAACAGTTGTGCTTGTATTCACTGTCGTAAAAGTAGCACCAGTTATTGGAGTATCTAAAGGCGTAATATCGTAGTAAGCTCCTTCAAAATAAACTACTAAAACTTTGTTTGAGCCTAAAGCTATATATTTTCTACCATCAAGATCAGCCCAAATAAGTTGTTCTCTAATAGCACCTACTACTTTTTTATTTATAATTTCTTCCCAACCACCTATTTTTTCAGGTAGTCCGTATCTAAATCTAACAAAATCACCATCGACCCACTGACCTTCAGCTCCGGTAGCAGTTACCTGTTTGTTAAATCCTGGTTGTATCTGTATGTTAGCTAATGGCATGCCAGATTATAGCATATTAGCTTATCTTCTTAAACCTATTCTAAGTCGTTTATCGTACTTCCAATCTTTATGTGGCCCTTCTTGATTAACATAATGCATAAATACTTGGCTGTATTGATCTCCTTCATAAGGTCCTTCTCTATAATGCTCCCAATCAATACCTTTATAAACTATAGCTTCTCCAGGTTTTAAATCAAAACACTTGCCATCAGCACACATTTTCCATGGCACATTATCAGATCCTAAATGTAATGTAACTGAGTATTCACAAGAAGGTCTGTCTCTATGTTTTTTTAATTCTGATCCATTTACATACATTCTGTAAAATGAATATGTAGGCCATAATTTAATACCACAAATTTCTTCCATACGTTTCCATTTTTGTACTAACAAAATCTCTGTGGCTGGGTCTGCATAATGTGATGCATCAAAATTAGTTACAACGTCATCAGCCATAGACAACCCACCTGCATTATTTCTTAAATTTAATTTTGCGTAACTATGAAAGAAAAAAGCCTCATCAGGAGTTATAAAATCTTTTATAAGTATTGGTGTTTTTAATTTATCCATGATACTAAACTATATCTTACTCCCTTTGTAATTGGTTTTACTCCATGAGGATACATAAAACTACTAGGCCAAATAACACATCTGTTTGGTTGAAGTTCAATCTTACCAATACCAGGAAAGTGTAATTCACCACCCTCATAATCATTATTTAAAAAATATATAAAACTTAATCTTCTTGGATACGTTAGACTTGCATCAACATGTGGTTTGTAATTACCACCAACATTATATCTTAAGATCTCAAGTTGAGACACGTTACAATCGTGAAATTCTATACCAGTATCTTGTACATATTTTCTTACGATTTGCAAAACTACTTCATGGAAAAAATATGTGTAGTGAACATTAGTCATGGAGTCATGATGAGTACATAAAGGTAAACAATCAACAACTCTAAAAGACTTATCAAGTTTACCCCCATCACCAGTATCTCCTATCTTTCCTGCTTCCCAATAACTAGGTTGAACTATATTAAGCCATCTTAATAACTTTTGTAATTTTTGTATTGGTATAACATTGTCATACACTTTAACAAATTTAGATAAGTCTGTTTGTTTTTGATCTAAAATTATTTTGTTATTTTTTTGTTCCATACACTTCTTATGAACTTATATCTTGTTGTTGAAAGTTTAAAGTCTTTCTCATCTATTTCTTTTTTAGTAATAGGTTTTATTTGCATTTTCCATCTATCTCTTTTAAAAGGTATAACTTGTGCAAAAGGTGTACCTTTTTTTATTGTTCCCTCATAACCATTTTTATATTTCCAACCATTGAAAACAGATGGAAGTTGCACTCTATGTGTGTGCATATCAGTATCAACTATTCCTGGTAATATCTCAAACCTGTCATCATTATTATTAAGTAAAGGTAAAAATAGACATGAATAACCTTTTGGAGTTTCGATAAACCAAGGGTTTTCAAATTTAAAAAATTTATAAGACAAATTTTTTTCCATAAATGATGAACCTTCTAATTGTTTGAAAGGATGAAACCCAGGTTCTGGTCCTATACCTAAATAATTTGCTTGTGTTTGCATAAAAGGGGGAGCCATTGAAAAACTTGTTTGAACTTTATATTCCCATTTGTCTTCCTCAATTTCTGGATTTTCTTGGGGTTTCATTGTTATATAATAATCTTGCGCAGTTTTAAGCATATAACCTGTAGTAAGAGAATCCATAAAAGGCAGACAACCTTTTACAGTAAATAGTCCTAGTTTATGTTCTAGTTTTTTGTACCACTCTGGTACATTCATTGAAACAGGTTCAGGTTTTACATCTGAATTCCATTTGATAAATTCTGGCAGTGCCCTAAAAACAATTTTGTTATCAAACATACCAAGTATGTATATACTAAATTAGAGATACTTCTAGTGAATTATACTGGAATTTCCATATAACTTACAGCAGATCCAAATCTTGCCTCCATATATGAATAAAAAGAATCCATTGGAAAAGATGGGTTATCACTTAACGCACCACCATCTGCTTCAGCTTTTACAGTTTCTATGTTTGTAAGATGTGCTTGATATCTAGTGTTGTGTGGTTGATCAGCTTCATCATTATGAAATTTAAGATGATCTTCAATTTTTTGCTTACATCTCTCAAGTTCACTTTTAAAAATTTCAAGATTTGCAATTGCGTCAGGTCTATCAGTATATGTTACTGAATTATGTCTTGATTCAAAATCAATTACTTTTTGACCTCTAACTAAAGCGTTAAAATCTTCATCTGAAATTTCAGTAGCATCTGCTCCCGTTTCATGTTTTAAAGCATAAGTTTTTGCCGCATCGTCTCTACAAAAAACAATAGGACTTATTCCTTCATGATTCCAAACAATAGCTGCCATTAGAATCCACCTCCATTTTTCTCCCAGAAGAACATATAACCTGGTCCACCATTTTGTGCACTTTGGTTAGGGCTTCCACCAGGACCACCAATAGTTTTTGCTAAAAACATAAAACCAGAGTTAGCAGCAGGAAATGTATTTCCTAATGCATCTGTATTAACACCTTCAGCTTTAATAACTGGGAACACAGTTGTTCCATCATATAAATTTGTTTGATTAAATGAGTTAGCATTTGGATCTAAACCAGATAAGCCATTGATAGTTGGTTGGGATGGATAAGGAGAGAAAGGTGATCCTCTTCCGCCTGCATCACCACCGTTAGGTCCACCATTTCCACCGCCACCTATTGTAACGTTTGCAAATTGAGTTGAACCTCCACCACCACCGATGTTAACTGTTTGACCAGATAATCCTCCAGGTACTGATACTGCAAAGAAACCAATTCCACCATTACCGCCTGGGCCTCCTGGTCTTACTGGATCATTTCTAGTACCACCGTTTCCTGCTCCCCCACCTGCATAACCAATTCCAGCTGTTACGCCTGGAGTTAAAGGTGAGTAAGTTGTTGATACAGGTCCTGGGCTTGCAATAGCAAGTGTGTAATCAAAAGAGTCTCCACCTGCAGCTCCACCTGAAGCTGCTGCAGTTAATCTTCCTTGAGCATCAACAGTAAATCCTGCATTTGTATATGCACCTGCAGTTACAGCAGTGTTTGATAATTGATCTGGGCCAATAGCATCATCTGCAACTTTAGCAGTGGTTACTGCATCATCCGCAATTTTAGCCGTGGTTACTGCACTAGCATTTATCGCAGCCGTTACTACTGCATTGTCTGAAAGATTAGCAGCTAATACTGCATCATCCGCAATTTTTGCAGCCGTGATTGCATCGTTATCAATTTGTGCAGTTCCAATAGTACCGCCTAAAGTATTTAAAGCGATCTCATTTAAATTTGTTCCATCTGTGTAAGCAGCAATTATTTTTGCTTCGCCTACGGTAAAACCAGTTCCACTTGCAGTTTTAATTGTAAGGTTTGTTACTCCAGTTACTGCAGAGCAATCAAAAATATAAAATTTTTCTATTGTGTCTGGGACAGTAACTACTGAAGCACCTGTAAGAGTTCCTGTAAATTTGATAACCATGTTACGAGCATTTGATAATGCTCCGTCTGACATAGCTAATGCTACAGTTCCACCATTGTTAAGTGCTATTGCTTCATAACCTGCAATTGCTTGTTGAACTAATTTTAAATTGTCGTTTGTTTTATCACCCCATGTACCAGCGTTTTCACCGGTTACCATTAATTCTAGTTTGAGGTCTGCTGAATAACTTGATGCCATAATTTTGTTCTCCTAAATAATTATAATTTTACATTAATCATGCAGCCAAATCAACCTCTGTCCAGATATTGTTTACACCAAGATCAATTTCTTGCCATGCTGTAATATTAGGGCTTCCAGTTGAAGAAGTCAACTGTATGCCTGTTGGCTGCACAAGAGCATTACCTGTTGCCGTAATTTGACCTACGGAACTACTTAATTGTATGCCACTTACTCCTACTATTTGATCTGGAACTTCCTCTGCTTGTCCTAAAGAACTTGTAAGCTGTTGACCTGTGACTGGTTCAATTGTTGATTGTTGTAAACTAAAGTCACCTAGAGTTGCAGTAATTTGACTACCTGTAACAGGGACATCTAAAAATAATCCTGCTATTGGGTCACCAATTGATGAAGATAAACTTATACCTGTAACATCTACTGTAGCTGTACCTGTAACTTCTTCTACAGATCCTGCAGTAGCATCTAGTTGATCTTCTGTTGCTAATACAAATATATCTTGATCAATTATAATTGAGAATGATGGACTTGCAAAAGTAGATGTTAATTCAACACCAGACACACTTACATTTACATCAGTAAATGCACCTGTTGCAGGAAAATTAATACTGGATGTTAATTGTTGTCCTTCAGCTAAAGCGGAATATGCTACACCCCAAGCAAACTCTCCCCATGATCCTCTGCTCCAACCAATACCCGTTAAAGTAGAACCATCAACTGTTGCAGCACCTGCACTAAAAGATGCGGTTATTCCAGAAACGTTAACACCAATACCTATTACTTCTTCACCCATCGATGAAGTAAGTTCTTGTCCTGTTACATTTTGATTAATTGAAGTTCCACCAAGTACAGATGGTTCTCCAAAAGCCATCTGACCAAGGTTTGTAACATCTACAGTCGCATCAGCAATAATTAATTCTGAAACGGAACCTATTGATGATGTTAATTGAGATCCAACTGCTATTGGTTGTGATCCAGATAGATCACCCCATTCGTTTTCACCCCATGTGTCACCACCCCAACCGATTTGTATCTCGGCATCAGCAACAACTTGTCCAACACTAAAGGATGCACTTATACCTGAAAGAGCTTGAGAGACATCGCCTTGACCAGCCCAGTCTCCCTGTCCCCAACTAAGTGCACCCCATGTGTTTGACATTCATATCCTTTAACTTATTACGCTAATCTTAAAATAGCTGCAGAAGTTGTAAATGCAGGGAACTGAATTGTAAACGTTCCAGATGTTGCAGTTTTATCACTTCCAAAATCTAACACAGCAACAGCATCAGTAGTTGAAGAACCACCATCTGTTTGTGTGTTGTAAATTAGTGCACCTCTTGCAGTCAATGTAACTCCTACAAAAGATAAATCAGCAAAATCAGTAATTGCTATTGATGATGAAACTTTTACACCTTATTAACAAGAGCTTTTCCGCCAGCAGTGTATCCTGATGGTGAAGAAACTTCATTACTAGTTGTATAGTTTTCAGTTGATTTACCTAAAGTTGCTGAACTAGTATACATAGCTAACTTGTATGTATCTCCGTTCGGAGCAGTATCAAAGTCATGTTTACCTTGAAGTAATTCTTTTTTAAAAGAATTACAAATTGCATTTGTTGTTATAGCCATAATTATTCTCCTTAATTAATTATTTTGGTTCGGAGAAGGTGAAGGCACTACTATTCTTGGTACACCATCATCAAACTCCGCACGTCTTCTTCTACCCATTTGTTGTAGGGCAAAATTCTGTACTTCCTCATTATACTTCTTTTCATATAAGTTGTACATATCTTGAGGCCCTTTTAAAAATCTAAAAGCTTCAGCAAGAACACCATGAAGTAACATCGACTCTTGATATTTTGCTAAATAAGTTTGATTAGTAGATGTAAATTGAGGTGGATCTTTAATGTAATTGATTTGAACTGTATTACCCGTAGCAGGAGTAGGTGCTACAATAATATTAAATTCATCCCAATTAGCATAATATTTTGGTGTGCCTTGTGTGCCAGTTCCATTGTATTCTGAAATAAAACTAGTGTCTCTTTTTTCAAGAAAAGTTCTATTACCACTGCCATCAACGACTTGTATAGATCTTAAAATTAAAAGATCTGAAGGCATAGATACAGCTCTATTTGTTGCTGTAAAACTTGAATTAGCATACTTTCTTAGATCATCATAATCTACCTTGCCAGCAACATCTAACTCAACTGATCTAATAAAATCTTGAATAATTGCGTCAGTCAAAACATTTGCATCAACTTCAGTATAGTTTCTTACTTGTGTTAAAAAATCTGAATATGTTATAGCCATTATGTGATACTCACGGTTACTGAATTAATTTGCATAGATACTTGTCTTCTTCTATTTTGTAATGATGGATCTGCAGGAATCATCGATGAAGTTCCTTGATTTAAAAATCCAAATTGTCCTGGTAAAGTTAAATTTGCTACACCAACTGTAATACCCCCAGAATCAGCTAAAGTTGTATCATTAGTTGCAACAGTTGTAGGTTGTTGAAATCTTTGTGATCTTGTATTTTGTAAAGCTACTGCATCTGCTTTATGATATGGTGGATCTAGTTGTGGATGTTTAGGTTCATACTCTGAAATATGAACTAATGCACCTGTCCACTCTTTAACCATTTCTTTATAAGGAAATGCTTGACCAGATCTATCTGATATTGCCTGACTTCTTTTTCCAGTTGCGAAACTCATTATCCGCCTCCAGGGAAGTATGATTGAGGAGAAATATAAACCGAAGTTCTAGAGCCATCTTCATTTAATGCTCTAATTAATTCGTCCTCATATAATTGTTTTAATAATTGTATTCTGTCTGGTGCTCTTTTTTGTAATAAATAATATGCTAGGCCAGAACACATACATGGTAAAAACCTATAAGCTACATCAGGTGTTTTTGTAAAGCCACCTGCATCTTCAATTCTGTTAATTGTGTAAAATTTTAATGTTGTGTAAGTTGTTGCATCAGGAGCTAAATATAAACTTATAGTTGGTGTTGTTTGTCTATCAACATAATATTGTGAGGGTTGTCCTGTTTGTAATTTGTTTGGAAGTGCAGCATAAGCTGATCTATCGATTTTTGTTAATGCAATATCATTTGTGGATGAAGTGTTTCCTGCTGCGTTTGTAGTTGAGATATAGGCTTCAAGAACATCATTAACATCTGTTGCAACAGTATAAGTTGCAGTTCCAGCAGTTAAAGCTTGTTCATTAAGTTCAACTTTCCAAAGGTGAATACCTCTGTTACCCCACTCTGAAAATAAAAGATTTAAACTTCTTCTTGCGCTACGTAAGTCATTCCCACTATTAGTCCGCATACCACATCGTTCGTATGCCTCTTCAATAATGTCATCGATCTGAAGATCGAATGATGTAGTTCCTGACGTAGTCATAATTCATTACATTATGTCTTTGTAATAATCCAAAGACTTTCCTGGTATTAATTCTTCATCTTGTAAACCGCTTCCACCTACTACAGCTCCCATACCTTTTGTAGCAGCACCGCCTCCAACTCTCTTCATAACTTTTTGTGCTTCTTTATCTGAAACTTGTGCTTTAGATGTTTCTTTAATTATTTCAAAATCTTCACCAGATATTTTACCATCTTTGTTTTTATCTAATTTTTTTTGTCCACCTTTTAACATTGTATCTCCTCCTGTACTCATTTTCATCAAATCAGCATGATAATCTTTTGTACTTGT
>Ga0070754_10002674_pt1 | contig 12951 bp, 11 predicted proteins | sample VirMetDEL_Sep_01_FD_75181 | JGI IMG/M metagenome (GOLD analysis project Ga0070754, IMG submission 75181) | Aqueous microbial communities from the Delaware River and Bay under freshwater to marine salinity gradient to study organic matter... | ecosystem: Environmental > Aquatic > Marine >... | reverse complement strand
CAGACCCACCTGAGCCTGGCCGATGGCACCGTGGTTGGCCAGGAATTCGCCACGCCAAGCGTGACCTCCCCTGGCTTCGAGGCCTACCTGGGATCGCTGTCGCCGACGGTGGTGGCGGACATCTTCCTCGATGTCCTGGATTCGGTGAACTACGCCGAAACCCAGAGACGTGGCTTCCTGCTGATGAGTTTCACGGCGCAGACGGCGACCGGCGACTGGTATTACATCGACACGGTGAAGGCATCTGCCCACACGGTGACGCTGGGCCACACGGCGGTGGTCAACGCCTGAGAGCAGGCATTGCGCTGCTTCAGGCGGCCGCTTCCAGACCGTTCTGGAAATGTTCGCGCATGCGCTGCACGGTCAGCGCTGGATTGCGCTGCGCCAGGGCCTGGACAATGGCGCGGTGTTCGGCCAGCGATTCTTCGATGCGTCCGGTCTTCAGCAAAGAGTTGTGGCGGTTCAGTTTCATCACCTTGCGCAGGTCGGCCACCATCTGCTCTCGCCAGCGGTTGCGCGCCAGTTGCAGCACGAGCATGTGGAACTGCTCGTTGATGGCGAAGAAGCGGTCTCGATCGCCCACAGCGGCCTCCAGTTCGGCGTGCAGGTTCTGCAGCGAGGCGATTTCCTCATCGCTCGCGCGTTCAGCCACCACCCCGCCGGCATCGGATTCGAGCAGGGAGAGCAGGTGGTACACGTCCGCCAGGTCTTTTTCAGAGACTTCGGTGACGTAGGCGCCGCGCCGCACCTTCATGGTGACCAGGCCCTCGGCCGCCAGCACCTTGAGCGCTTCGCGCAGGGGCGTGCGGCTGATACCGTATTCCTCGGCGATCTTGAGTTCGTCGATCCAGCTGCCGGGCTCGAGTTCTCGGCTGAAGATGCGCTGACGCAGCAGTTCGGCGACCTCTTCGTACAGGGCTCGGGGCGATAGCGACAGGGCAGACATGGGTGCAGATTGTAAGACAGACGGAATATTCTGCATCAATAATTATGAATGATGTAAAATCGCACCCGTTCTGAACACCCTTCCCACCGTCGCCATGAGCCAGCAAACGCCCCCATCCGAGCCCGAATTCGTCCCCGTTTCCCTGGAGGCGTGGACCCAGGCGGCGCGCAAATCTGCACCGGGGGGTAACGTGTCGTCCCTGGACTGGGTGACGCCCGACGGCATTCGCGTCAAGCCGCTCTACACCGCCGAAGACACGGCGGCCCTCCCATACACCAACACCTTGCCCGGCTTCGAGCCTTTCATTCGCGGCCCGCAGGCCACCATGTATGCGGTGCGCCCGTGGACGATTCGGCAGTACGCGGGCTTCTCCACCGCTGAAGAAAGCAACGCCTTCTACCGCAAGGCGCTGGCCGCCGGCGGGCAGGGTGTGTCGGTCGCGTTCGATCTGGCCACCCACCGCGGCTACGACAGCGATCACCCCCGGGTGACGGGCGACGTGGGCAAGGCCGGCGTGGCGATCGACAGCGTGGAGGACATGAAGATCCTGTTCGACCAGATTCCCCTGGACCGGGTGAGCGTGTCCATGACCATGAACGGCGCCGTGCTGCCGGTGCTGGCGGGCTACGTGGTGGCGGCCGAAGAGCAGGGCGTGTCGCAGGACCAATTGAGCGGGACCATCCAGAACGACATCCTCAAGGAGTTCATGGTCCGCAACACCTACATCTTCCCGCCCGAGCCGAGCATGAAGATCATCGGCGACATCATCGAGTACACGGCGAAGCACATGCCGAAGTTCAACTCGATCAGCATCAGCGGCTACCACATGCAGGAAGCCGGGGCCAATCAGGCACTTGAACTCGCCTTCACGCTGGCCGACGGCAAGGAGTATGTGAAGACCGCCACCGCCAAGGGAATGGACGTGGACGACTTCGCCGGCCGCTTGAGCTTCTTCTGGGCGATCGGCATGAACTTCTACCTGGAAATCGCCAAGATGCGCGCGGCGCGGCTGCTGTGGACGCGCATCATGAAGGGCTTCAACGCGAAGAAGCCCAAGAGCCTGATGTTGCGTACGCACTGCCAGACTTCGGGCTGGTCGCTCACCGAGCAGGACCCCTACAACAACGTCGTGCGCACCACGATCGAGGCGATGGCGGCCGTGTTCGGTGGGACGCAGAGCCTGCACACCAATTCTTTCGACGAAGCCATTGCGCTGCCCACCGAGTTCAGTGCGCGCATCGCGCGCAACACGCAGCTGATCATTCAGGAAGAGACGCACATCACCAGCGTGGTGGACCCATGGGCCGGCTCGTACATGATGGAATCATTGACCCAGGAAATGGCCGACAAGGCCTGGGCCATCATCGAGGAAGTCGAGGCCATGGGCGGCATGACCAAAGCCGTGGACAGCGGCTGGGCCAAGCTGAAGATCGAAGCCGCCGCTGCGGAAAAGCAGGCGCGCATCGATTCCGGCAAGGACGTGATCGTTGGCGTCAACAAGTACCGGCTGGGCAAGGAAGATCCGATCGAGACCCGCGACATTGACAACGTGGCCGTGCGTGAGGGGCAGATCGCGCGCCTGCAGAAGATCCGGGCCACGCGCGACGCCGAAAAGGTGCAAGCTGCCCTGGACGCGTTGACGGCTGCGGCCGACAGTGGCGAGGGCAACCTGCTGGAACTGAGCATTCAGGCCATTCGTTTGCGCGCCACGGTGGGCGAGGTGAGCGATGCGCTGGAAAAGGTTTACGGGCGCCACCGCGCCGATACACAAAAGGTGACTGGTGTGTACGCTGCTGCCTACGATTCCGCCGAGGGCTGGGACGCCCTCAAGACCGAGATCAATGCGTTCGCTGAAGCGCAGGGCCGCCGCCCGCGGGTGATGATCAGCAAACTCGGCCAGGATGGCCACGATCGTGGCGCCAAGGTGGTGGCCACGGCCTTTGCCGACCTTGGCTTCGATGTCGACATGGGGCCGCTGTTCCAGACCCCCGAGGAATGCGCACGACAGGCGATCGAGAACGACGTGCATGCGGTGGGCGTGAGCACGCTCGCCGCAGGCCACAAGACGCTGGTGCCCGCGATCATTGCCGAGCTCAGGAAGCAGGGCGCAGACGACATCATCGTCTTCGTGGGCGGGGTGATTCCGCGCCAGGACTACGACATGCTTTACGAGGCTGGCGTAAAGGGCATCTATGGTCCAGGGACGCCCATCCCGGCCAGCGCCAAGGACGTCCTGGAACAGATCAAGAAAGCGATCGGGTGATTCCTTCGGCGTTGCTGGACGGCATCCTGCGCGGCGAGCCTGCCGCGCAGCGCCGCGCGATGGCCAAGGCCATTACGCTGCTCGAATCCACCCGGACCGACCACCGCGCGCAAGCTGATGAGCTGCTCACCGCCTTGCTGCCTCATACCGGCAAAGCCTTCCGTCTTGGCATCAGCGGCGTGCCCGGCGTGGGCAAGAGCACTTTCATCGAGGCGATGGGGCTGTACCTGATCGACCAGGGCCACCGCGTCGCCGTGCTCACCGTCGATCCCTCCAGCACCGTTTCAGGCGGCTCCATCCTCGGCGACAAGACGCGCATGGAAAAGCTTTCCGTGCACGATCAGGCCTACATCCGCCCCAGCCCCAGCAGCGGCACGCTGGGCGGCGTGGCCGAGAAGACGCGCGAGGCCATGCTGGTTTGCGAGGCGGCGGGATACGACATCGTGATCGTCGAAACCGTGGGCGTGGGCCAGAGCGAGACGGCTGTGAGCGGCATGACCGACATGTTCGTGCTGATGCAGTTGCCCAATGCGGGCGACGATCTGCAGGCGATCAAGAAGGGTGTGATGGAACTGGCCGACCTGGTGGTCATCAACAAGGCGGACCTGGACCCCGATGCGGCCACGCGCGCGCGCGCGCAGATCACCTCGTCGCTGCGACTGCTTGGTTTGCAGGGTCACCCGGAACACGCCCACCACAACGAGGCACTCTGGCACCCGCAGGTGATTCAGCTCAGCGCGCTGCTCGGCCGTGGAGTCGATGCGTTCTGGACCGAAGTGTCGCGATTCCGACAACTGCAGACGAACAACGGGCAGCTTTCAGCACGCCGCCAGCAACAGGCCCGCGCCTGGATGTGGGAGCGCCTCGACGCGGGTCTCAAGCAACGTTTCCGCTCGCACCCCAGGGTGCGCGCCGAGCTGGACGGCACAACGCAGCAAGTGCTGGCGGGGCAGTTGCCCGCGTCCACCGCCGCGCGCCGTTTGCTCGATCTATTTGACTGATCCATTCCTTTCTGGAGCACAAGACCATGCAGGACATCCTGGAACAACTGGAAAAGAAGCGCGCTGCCGCCCGCCTCGGCGGCGGCGAGAAGCGCATTGCCGCGCAACACGCCAAGGGCAAGCTCAGCGCGCGTGAGCGGCTGGAGGTGCTGCTGGACGTAGGCACGTTCGAGGAATGGGACATGTTCGTCGAGCACCGCTGTACCGACTTCGGCATGCAGGACAACAAGATTCCGGGCGACGGCGTGGTCACCGGCTACGGCATGATCAATGGCCGCCTGGTGTTCGTGTTCAGCCAGGACTTCACCGTGTTTGGCGGTGCGCTCTCCGAGGCGCACGCCGAAAAGATCTGCAAGGTGATGGACCAGGCCATGAAGGTCGGGGCGCCGGTGATCGGCCTGAACGACTCGGGTGGTGCCCGGATTCAGGAAGGCGTGGCTTCGCTCGGCGGCTATGCCGACGTGTTCCAGCGCAACGTGATGGCCAGCGGCGTGGTGCCACAGATCAGCATGATCATGGGCCCCTCGGCCGGCGGAGCGGTGTATTCGCCGGCCATGACCGACTTCATCTTCATGGTGAAGGATTCGGCCTACATGTTTGTGACCGGCCCCGAGGTGGTGAAAACCGTGACCCACGAGGAGGTGACGGCTGAGGAACTGGGTGGCGCCATCACCCACACCACGCGCAGCGGCGTGGCCGATCTTGCCTTCGAGAACGATGTGGAGGCGCTGCTGATGCTGCGCCGGCTCTACAACTACCTGCCCCTGAACAACCGCGAAAAGGCACCTGTGCGCCCCAGTGGGGACCCGATCGACCGCATGGACCTCAGCCTGGACACCCTGGTGCCCGAGAACCCGAACAAGCCCTACGACATGAAGGAGTTGATCGTCAAGACCGTGGACGATGGCGACTTCTTCGAATTGCAGCCCGAGTACGCGAAGAACATCCTGATCGGCTTCGCGCGCATGGACGGCCAGACGGTGGGGATCGTGGCCAACCAGCCGCTGGTGCTGGCGGGTTGTCTGGACATCAAGAGCTCCATCAAGGCCGCGCGCTTCGTGCGCTTTTGCGATGCCTTCAACATTCCCGTGGTCACGTTTGTCGACGTGCCCGGCTTCATGCCCGGCACGTCACAGGAATACGGCGGCATCATCAAGCACGGCGCCAAGCTGCTCTATGCCTATGCCGAGTGCACCGTGCCCAAGATCACCGTGATCACGCGCAAGGCCTATGGCGGCGCCTACGACGTGATGAGCTCCAAGCACTTGCGCGGCGACGTGAACTTCGCCTGGCCCCACGCCGAGATCGCCGTGATGGGCGCCAAGGGCGCGGTGGAGATCATCTTCCGTGAAGAGAAAAAGGACCCGGCCAAGCTGGCCCTGCGTGAGGCCGAATACAAGGCCCGCTTCGCCAACCCCTTCGTGGCGGGCGCTCGCGGCTTCATCGACGACGTGATTCTGCCGCACGAGACGCGCAAGCGCATTTGCAGATCGCTGGTGATGCTGAAGGACAAAAAGCTGGAAAACCCGTGGCGCAAGCACGGGAACATTCCGCTGTGAGTGTCAGTGCCATGCGGTGTTGTCTCGCTGGAGTGGACTGCCTGAGCGCTTTGCTCCGTGTCCCCCGGCCTTCGGCCTCCTCCTTTACCTGCGCAAAGCGCTCAGGCAATCCACGCCCGTTGCGGGCGCAGCAAATGCGGCCAGCCAAAACAAACCGATTCCTGGATAGGAGATTTCCATGTTCACCAAGATCCTGATTGCCAACCGCGGCGAGATCGCCTGCCGCGTGATCGCCACCGCCAAGAAGATGGGCATCGCCACCGTGGCGGTGTATTCCGAGGCCGACAAGGAAGCGCGCCATGTGCAACTGGCCGACGAGGCCGTGCTGCTTGGGCCGGCGCCTTCTCGCGAGAGCTACCTGGTCGCCGACAAGATCATCGAGGCGGCGAAGAAGACGGGCGCGCAGGCCATCCACCCGGGCTATGGCTTCCTGTCGGAAAACGAAGCCTTCGCCAGACGCGTGGAAGAAGAGGGCATGGCCTTCATCGGCCCCAAGCACTTCAGCATCGCCGCCATGGGCGACAAGATCGCCTCCAAGAAGTTGGCGAATGCGGCCAAGGTCAACACCATTCCGGGCTGGAACGACGCCATCGAATCCGCCGAGCGCGCCGTGGAGATTGCAAAAGACATCGGATACCCGGTCATGATCAAGGCCAGCGCAGGTGGGGGTGGCAAGGGTCTGCGCGTGGCCTTCAATGACAAGGACGCACTGGATGGCTTCAAGGCCTGCCAGAACGAGGCGCGCAACAGCTTCGGCGACGATCGCATCTTCATTGAGAAATTCGTGCAGGAGCCGCGCCACATCGAGATCCAGGTGCTGGGCGATTCGCATGGCAACGTGATCTACCTGAACGAGCGCGAGTGTTCCATCCAGCGCCGTCACCAGAAGGTGATTGAAGAGGCCCCGTCGCCCTTTATCAGCGATGCCACCCGCAAGGCCATGGGCGAGCAGGCCGTGGCACTGGCCAAGGCGGTGAAGTACCAGAGCGCCGGCACGGTGGAGTTTGTGGTCGGCAAGGACCAGGATTTCTATTTCCTCGAGATGAACACCCGCCTTCAGGTGGAGCACCCCGTCACCGAATGCATCACGGGCCTTGACCTTGTGGAGCTGATGATTCGCGTGGCAGCCGGCGAAAAGCTGCCGCTCACGCAGGCCGACGTGAAACGCGAGGGGTGGGCGATCGAGTGCCGCATCAACGCCGAGGATCCGTTCCGCAACTTCCTCCCCAGCACCGGCCGCTTGGTGCGCTTTTCACCGCCTGCGCAGACCATGTTCCAGTCGAATACGGATGCGCTTTACGGCGTGCGGGTGGACACGGGTGTGCAGGACGGTGGCGAGATACCGATGTTCTACGACTCGATGATTGCCAAGCTCATCGTGCACGGCAAGGACCGCACCGAGGCGATTTCGAAAATGCGCGAGGCGCTCAATGGTTTCGTGATTCGCGGCATCAGCAGCAACATCCCCTTCCAGGCCGCCTTGCTGGCGCACCCCAAGTTCATCGCCGGCGATTTCAACACCGGTTTCATTGCCGAGCAGTACGCGCAGGGCTTTCGCGCGGAGGACGTGCCCCACAGCGACCCCGATTTTCTCGTGGCACTCGCCGCCTTCGTGCGTCGAAAGTCGCGCGAGCGCGCCGCCGGCCTTCGGGGCAGTTGCCTGGCTATGGCGTGAAGGTGGGGCACGACTTCTGTGTGATCGTGCTGGACACCGAGGGACACCACACCTACCGACCCGTGCATGTGGACGAGGTGGTGGGTCAGCTGGGGTCGGCCGTCGTCACGGTGCATGGCAAACGCTATGCACTCTCCAGCACTTCGCGCCTGAACGACATCTGTGTCACGGGTGTCTGCAACGGCCAGCCTTACACCGCGCAGATCGAGCGTGGTACCCCTCGCAATCCGCTGGCGCTGGTGGTGCAGCACGACGGCACGCGCATCGAGACCATGGTGGTTTCGAAACGCATGGGCGAGCTGCACGCAGTGATGCCGTTCAAGCCACCGGCCGACATGAGCAAATACGTGCTCTCGCCCATGCCGGGTCTGCTGGTGGACGTGGCCGTGCAGGCAGGCCAGAAAGTGCAGGCCGGTGAACGCGTGGCCGTGATCGAAGCCATGAAGATGGAGAACGTGCTCTTCGCGGCGGCCGACGGCGTGGTGTCCAAAGTGCTCGCGGCCAGGGGCGACTCGCTCGCCGTCGACCAGCCCATCGTCGAGTTCGCTTGATGGGCGGCCACCGCATCACATCCCGAAACGGACGCTGTCAGCCGAATGGGGTACCCTTCGATCCATTGCGGTTGTGAAGGGTGTCTATGCGGCATGGACTGGCTTTTGCCCTGGGGTGTTTGCGCGATCCGCGCCGCATGGGCGCCATTGCACCGGCTTCCAGGGCGCTGGCCCAGGCCATCGCCGATGAGGTGCAGCGCGACCAGCCAGCGGTGTTGATCGAGGTCGGCGCCGGCACCGGCGCCATTACCCGCGCGCTGGCCGCTTCTGCGATCGCTCCCGACCGTTTTCTGGTGATCGAACGCGATGCCGACTTCGCGCGCTTGCTGCGGCTGGCCTTTCCTACCCTGGAGGTGCTCAACCACTGCGCATCCAACCTGCGAACGCTGCCGATCGAGGCACTGTCTCCGGTGACGCTCGTCTCCTCGCTTCCTTTGCTGTCCATGCCGCGCGATGAAGCCAATCGGTGCATCGACGCCATGTTCTCCCTTATTGCGCGCCAGCCGGGCTCGCGCCTGATTCAGTACACCTACGCCGCGCCGCACCTGCGCCCCTTCAATCACATCCCCCAGGGCTGGCACTGGCGCCGCGCGGCATCGGTCTGGGCCAACCTGCCCCCGGCCACCGTCTGGTCGCTGGAGCGCACGCCGGGGGTCATCCACGGAATCCACTGAGCAATGGCCCAGCCGCCCCTTCCAGACCATTCACAACGACCCTTCAAGGTGCTGGGTATCCAGCAGATCGCCATCGGCGGCTCCGACAAGCAGCGCCTTCAGAGACTGTGGGTGGACATGCTCGGGCTGGAAATGACCGGCACGTTTCGCAGCGAGCGCGAGAACGTCGACGAGGACATCTGTGCCATCGGCAGCGGACCTTTCAAGGTCGAAGTGGACCTGATGCAACCGCTGGACCCCGAGAAGAAGCCGGCCGTGCACGCCACGCCGCTCAACCACGTGGGCCTGTGGATCGACCGGCTTCCTGAGGCCGTGGAATGGCTGGTTGCCCAGGGTGTGCGGTTCGCACCCGGAGGCATCCGCAAGGGCGCAGCCGGCTTCGACATCTGCTTCCTCCACCCCAAGGCGAACGACGAGTTCCCGATTGCCGGCGCAGGTGTGCTGGTGGAGCTGGTGCAGGCGCCGCCCGAGGTGGTGGCTGCTTTCGCCCGGCTCGAGGACGCGGCGGACTGATCCGCAAGCCCGGAGCAGGGCGGCTTTTCCGGTCCTTTTTGCCGCAATGCTGCGGAAGGGGGCCGCGTACGCTTGTGGCTTCAGGAGTCATGCTGTGCTCAGGGCTCCGCCACCCCGCCGCAGGAGCGTGCCATGGAAACGTCCGCCAAGCCGTCATCGAGTGTTCTAGCCTCTACCTCCCGCTGGCGCGCATCGGGGCAGGCAGAGCCCTGGCCCGACGCCCTGCTGGAAAACTTCTGCCTGCGCATGTCCAGCCAGGGCATGTGCGTGAGCCGCGCCATGATGGCCTGTGACCGGCGCTACGCACTGGAACAGATTTCGCACGCCCACAACATGGCCGACGACGCGCTGCGGGCCATGGCTGTCGAACTGTTCCGGCATTTCCTGAGCCATCGATCCGGCGTCGCCGGCATGCACTGAGCATTCCCCGCCCAAGAGGAGACCGTCGAACATGTCCGCTTTTCACTTTCTCTTCACCCCCGGCGTCGGGTTGATGCGCCGCCTCCGCCTGGGCAGCAAGTTGCTCGCGCTGGCTGCCGCTGCGGCCTGGCCTCTGGTGGCTGTGCTGCTGGTCGAGCCACAGGGTCTCGGGGTGTTGTTCATCGCAGCGGGTGGCCTGGCGCTGCTTGCCTACCTCCTGCTGGCCTTTCACGTCAGCTTCATGGCCGATTTCCGCCAGGTTCGGCACGCCATGGAACAGACTGCAGGCGGCAACCTGCGTTCATCGGTGCAGATTCACGGACGGGACGAGCTCGCCGACCTCGGTCGGCTCGTCGAACGCGTGGCGGCCAACCTCTCGGCCATGGTGGCCGAGGTGCGCAGCAATTCGGCACTGGTGGCCCATGCCGGTCGAAGCCTGGCCGCAGGCAACCGGGATCTGGCCGACCGCACCGAGCAGCAGGCCGCGAATCTGGAGCAGACCGCCGCAAGCGTGCAGCAACTCTCCAGCACCGTTCAGCAAAACGCCCACACCGCTGGCGAGTCCGACCAGCAGGCCGCGCAAGTGCGCGACGTGGCCGAGTCAGGTGCCGAGTCCATGGGCCGAGCGGTGGACTCTGTGGAGGGCATCCAGAAAGGCGCGCAACAGATGAACGAAATCATCGGCGTCATCGACAGCATTGCCTTCCAGACCAACATCCTGGCGCTCAACGCGGCGGTGGAGGCCGCGAGGGCAGGGGAACAGGGTCGTGGGTTCGCTGTGGTGGCCAACGAGGTTCGCACACTGGCGCAGCGCTCGTCGTCTTCGGCGCGCGAGATACGCGAACTCATCGAGGCCTCGCGCACGCAGGTCGAGACCAGTGTGGCGCGCATGCGCACCGCGGGCAGCAGCATGGGCCAGATCGTCAGCGGGGTGCGCGGCGTGGCAGCCAACATGTCGCTCATTTCGTCGTCGAGCGCCGAGCAGAGCTCCGGGCTCAAGGAGATTTCTTCCGCCGTCACGCAACTGGACGCCATCACCCAGCGCAACGCGCAGATGGTGGAGCGCGCGGTGGCGCAGGCCGATCAGCTCGAACAGCGCGCCGCGCATCTCTCACGCGCAGTATCGTCCTTCATGCTCCAGCAGGGCACGGCCGAAGAGGCCATGGCACTGGTGGACCGCGCGCAGGCCATGCGCCTGCAGCGGGGTCGCGAAGCCTTTGTGCGCGAGATCACCGAGCCTGCCAGCGGCTTTCATGACCGCGACATGTATGTGTTCGCGCTCGACCGCGACGGCGTATACCGCGCGTTCGGCGGCAAGCCGGAGAAGGTGGGCAGCCGGGTGCAGGACATTCCCGGTGTGGACGGCGTGGCCTTGCTGAACGCCATCGTGGACCAGGCCGAGACGGCTGCGGGTTGGGTGGAGTACGACATCGCCAACCCGGTCACCGGCGCCATCCAGGGCAAGATGTCCTACGTGGTGAAGGTCGACGACCTCTACGTGGGCTGCGGTGTGTACAAGACCGTGGCCGCGCGGCAGGTTTAGGACCCGGAACGCCGGGCGCGTGCCCGGGCCAGTGCGGCTTCGATCACGGCGCGCTTGCTGTCGAGCACGGCAGGGTCAGTGATCTTCGAATGCCCGGCCAGGTTCGCCAGCTTTTCGCGCGCCTTGGCTTCCAGCCGTGCTTCGTGCTCTAGTTTTTCGCGCGCCAGTCGACTTTGCCGGCTGGTGTACCGCTCACGGCCTTGCTGCGCCTGCTCCGGGGTCCAGGCCTGCCACCCCGTGCGCTCGCCACTCACCACTTCCAGAGAGATGCAGTCCACCGGGCAAACCGGCAGGCAGAGTTCGCACCCGGTGCACCAGGACTCCACCACGGCGTGCATGCGCTTGTTGGTGCCCAGGATGGCGTCGGTGGGGCACACGTCGATGCACAGCGTGCAGCCAATGCACCAGTCTTCGTCGATCACGGCAACCGTGACAGGTCCTTCGATGCCGAACTTGTGATCCAGTGGAACGACCGGCTGGCCGGTGAGGGCGGCAAGGCGTTCGATACCTTCAGATCCGCCCGGCGGGCATTGATTGATGCCGGCTTCAGCCGTCGCAACGGCTTGCGCATAGCTGGCGCAGTCCGGGTAGCCGCAGCGCGTGCACTGGGTTTGCGGCAGGGCGGCATCGATCAGCCGGGCCAGTTCGTTCATGCCTGCCAATATAGCGATGGCGGGGCGCCGGACACGCGCCCGGGGATCAGACCTTCGCGGTCTTGCGGGTCCGGGCCGCGGGCTTGGCCGTCGCCTTGGCTTTGGCCACCGCGGACTTCGTGGTGGTGACCTTGCTGACGGGCGCGGTCTTCGCCTTGGTTTTCGGCGCAGGCCGGGCGGCGGCCGTTTTTGGCTCGTCGGCCGCCGGCTGGTGCGCAAGTATGAAGGTTTTCACCACAGGATGCACCATCTCGCGCCAGCGCCGGCCGCTGAAGATACCGTAGTGCCCGGCGCCGGGCGCCTCGAAATGCATGCGGTGCGTCTTCGCCACGCCCGTGCAGAGGTCGTGCGCAGCAGCCGTCTGGCCTGAACCGGATATGTCGTCGAGCTCGCCTTCGATGGTGAGCAGCGCCGTTCGGGTGATGTCCTGGGGACGCACTCGCTCCAGTTCGCCCGCTTCGTTCTTCACATCCCAGGTGCCGTTGACCAGCTTGAAGTCCTGGAATACGGTCTCGATGGTCTCAAGGTAATAGTCCGCGTCCATGTCAAGCACCGCGTTGTACTCGTCGTAGAACTTGCGGTGGCTGTCGGCGCTCTCGTTGTCGCCCTTGATCAGGTCCTTGAAGTAGTCATAGTGGCTGGTGGCGTGGCGGTCCGGGTTCATGGCCACGAAGCCGGTGTGTTGCAGGAAGCCGGGATACACGCGGCGTCCTGCACCCGGGAAGTTGTCGGGTACACGGTAGATCACGTTGTTCTCGAACCACTGGTGGCTGCGCTGTGTGGCCAGGTTGTTCACGGAGGTGGGCGATTTGCGGGCGTCGATGGGGCCACCCATCATGGTCATGGACCAGGGCGTCGTCTCGCCCCGGCTGGCCATGAGCGACACGGCAGCCAGTACCGGCACGGTGGGCTGGCAGACGCTGATCACGTGGCAGTTGCCGTAGCCTTTTTGCAGATAGCGGATGAACTCCTGCACATAGTTCACGTAGTCGTCGAGGTGGAAATCGCCATCGGCGAGCGGCACCAGGCGCGCGTTCTTCCAGTCGGTGATGTAGACCTTGTGGTCCTTGAGCATGGTGAGAACGGTGTCGCGCAACAGGGTGGCGTAGTGGCCAGACAAGGGCGCCACGATCAGCACCACCGGCTGTCCCTT
>Ga0070754_10002673_pt1 | contig 12956 bp, 15 predicted proteins | sample VirMetDEL_Sep_01_FD_75181 | JGI IMG/M metagenome (GOLD analysis project Ga0070754, IMG submission 75181) | Aqueous microbial communities from the Delaware River and Bay under freshwater to marine salinity gradient to study organic matter... | ecosystem: Environmental > Aquatic > Marine >... | reverse complement strand
CTTCACGCATTTCAAGTTGAAGGTCATTTACAGTTTTCATATTCCATGCAGCCAATGCCATAAGAGCCACCATGAAACCGCCAATAATTTGTTTTTCCATTATGATTTATATCCACCACCCTTGGCTTTATATTGTTTAGCTAACATTTGTGCTTTACGTGCAGACCATTGTCCAGATGCACCGCCCTTATTACCAGACTTAATACTTTCAAATAAACGCTTACGCATTGTAGGTTTTGTATAATTACCTGCTTTATTTACAGATGACTTAGGCTGACCACCAAGTGCCAGCCCTTTAGTCTTTCTAGAATAAGATCCCCTGCCTTTCTTTGGTTTTACTACTTTAGGCTTGTATTGCTTTTCTTCCAAGGTCTTTGCCATTGGATTTCGTTTTTTACCTGCAGTAGATAGGCTAATAGCCACAGCTTGTTTTTGTGGCTTGCCTTCCTTTTTGAGTTTACGAATGTTCTTGCTAATTGTTTTAGCAGAACGACCTTTTGCTAACGGCATAGTAATTTACCTTTTTGGTTTACGTGCTGCTCCCCAACCCTTTACCTGACGTGCAGAAGGATTAGAATATTTTTTAGAAGGCATTTGTTCTAAAGATACAGAGCCTTTAGTTTTAATTTCTTTAATACTTATTTTTCCTCCCTTTTTATATTTAGATGCAGCTTTTGGATTCATTTTCTTTTGCACTTTTTCAGGTAGTTTAGAAAATCCTTTATATTTAGAAGGAGTAACTTTACCACCCTTTTTTAAATTAGGATTAGCACGACCACTTACGCCTACATTGCTAAGCCTTTTATTTTTTGCTGCATCAAGAAGGCTTTGACCTTTTGCTAGATTACCCTGTGTTCCTGCAATAGCAGCTTTACCTGCTTTAGAGCCAGTACCACCATACATAATCATAAGGGCTTTACGTTCTTCTGAACTACTAGGAAAAATATTTCCTTTAGGACCAAAACCAGTATTATCACCTGAAGTAAAGTTTGTACGTTTTTTAACTTTAGTACGTTCTCTCGGTGCAGGTGATTTCATTTCTGCAGGTTTTGCTTTTGGAACTGGAACTGATTTAGCAGCAGGTGCAGCTTTAGCTGGTGGAGTACCTGTTGGTGCAGTTTGTCCTGCCATTATACCTGCCATTAATGCTTTCATAGCTGCAGTATTAGTATTAGGTTTACGAGGAGTAGGAGTAACTCTTGCACCGCTACGTTTAGGTGGTCCTGATACTCTAGAAGAAGGACGAGCAACTTGACGTGGTTTAGCAACTACAATGTCTTTACGTGCGCCACCACGCTGTGGTGGTCCTGATACACGAGCAGGTGGTCTGCCTGATCCACCAGTTCCTGATGATGTAGCAGGTTTTGGTTTAGGTATACGAGATGCTTGAGCAGCACGTTCTGCACGTTGAGCAGCAGAAGGTACAGTACGAGAACCTGCACCACTAATAGGTTTAAAGGGTTTAGCCGCAGTAACAATAGCTTGAGAAGGTTTTTGAACTAACTCACCACCTTGTTTTTGTGCTTCACGAATTGCATTAGGATTACGTGGAACTGATTTATATACTGGTTTTCCACCAATAATAAATTTAAAAATTTTACTAATCATTACTTTTTACCTTTCATTGCTTTGCCATAACCTTTCATAGCTGCTCCGCAACCTTTAGGTCCTTTGCCTACCTTACCACCTTTTTTATAAAGACCAAGAGATCTAAGAACTTCTTGTCCAAGTAACATACCTTGATCACCCATAATATCTACATAATCATATGCAGCCATAGGAGTTAAAGCTGCTCCCATTGTTTTAAGTTTTCCCATCTTTTTTCTTTTGCGTCCTCTACCTGTTGGTAGTGCTGTAGTACCTGCCATTATTTTGATCCTTTCATAGCTTTACCATAACCTTTCATAGCTGCTCCACAGCCACGTGGTTTTGATCCTACCTTACCACCTTTCTTACGATATGTATAGTGTAAAGGATCAGATTTAATACTACGTGCCTTAGAATGAACTGTACCACGAAGTTTTTCCATTGTTTCTTGTTTAGCTTTATCAAAAGATTCATCAATCTCTTGTTTAAGATTATCTGCTTTTTCTTTAGTAATCGTACCTTTTTTTTGTGCTTCACTAATGTCTCTTTTTTGTTCTGCAGCTTTATTATCTAATTTTTTCATTGCGGATTGTTGTTGCTTTTTAACAGATGATCTAGCCTGTCTCATAGCTTCAGCTGCACCTACAGTTTTTGGTTTAGATAATTCTTTTTTACGTTCTGCTAATTCTTTTGCAGATGTAGGTTCACCTGCACGTTTAGCTTTTTCAATACGCTGACGAAAAGAAGGCATTTTACGTCCTGTACCACGTCCTGCACGAGAACCTTCTCCTGCCTCTCTAGCAACCATAGAAGCAGGTGGAGCAAAACGTCCAGTTGTTTTTACTTCAGCACCATCTTTTGTTTTAACAATTTTAGCTTGTCCAGTACTTACTAGTCTTCTAATTTGCTTACGTGAATAGTTTTTTAAAACAGGATCAAGTTCAATTTTAGATGCCGGAACCATATTTAAACTAAGTTCAGTTAGTTTTTCTCCTGGCTTACGTTCAATAGTAGATACCATTTTTTGTAGTTTAGGTTTTTCTGTTAAACCTTTTTTAGCTGCTTCCATTTCTTTTTTAACTTGTGTAATAAGACGTGAACGCTCTGCTTTTTGTTTTGCAGTTAAACTTTTAATATCACCTTTACGACCTTTTTCAGCTATCTTTCTAGCCTCACCAGGTTTCATTACAGTCTTTTTAGGTTTAGGTGTACGACCTTCAGCAATAGCTTTAGCTTCCATTGTCTTTTTACGAGAAGCTGCAGCTTTAGCATAGCGTCCCTTACGTCCACGCTTTGCTGTTGTCTTTAAACCTTCTTTAATAATTTTACTTAATGCCATTGTTAGGTACTCCCCATTATAACTGGATTATCTGCACCTGCTGGACTTGCAGGAGTTTCCATATCATCTCTACGTGTACGTCTTGCCTGATTCTGTAATGTCTGTACAGCTTGCATATATCTTTGCTCAAATAAAGCAACAAGTTCAAAGTTTTTCATAAAGACCATTGCTTCTACCATTGATGCATTAAATAAAGCATCATAACAATAATCAGAAAAATAATTAGTTGGTGTTGCAGATGCAAGAGTTACAGGTCTTGAAACATGAACAACTTCTCCGTTAACTGTTGAAGAAGGTGTAGGTGCTATTAATACAGTTGTATTATTACGTCTTGCATAATACTCAGGTGTACCTGTGCTTGCACTTACAGGCCAGTAATCACGTATATATTCATCTGTACGTTGTAAAAGATTGATTCTTGTACCATCAGATACAATATTAAAGTTCTTGACAATACGTGTACCAGATGGTAAAGTAATATTATTATTACCAGAACTTACAGCTACTGAAGTATATGTTACTAAACCATAGTCATCAAGATCCCTTGTCAGACGTTCCTCTGCACGATTAACCATTTTAGGTATGTAAGACAAAAATTCTGAACCATCGTTTTCGGTTGCAGCAATTAAGTCGTCTACAAGATATGTATAATTAGCCATAGAAAATACCGACAGTCGCTGTAGGTGTAGGAGCAGAAACTTTAACTACACCATTAACTCTTAATCCAAAGTCAGGTAAAATAATATCACCTACATCACTTGCAGTTGTACCTACAAATTTTAAATTACTGCCTTTAATATTACCATATGGATCGGTAGAAACGCCTGTAATAAGAAATGTTCCTATTCCAGAATATGTTACACCTTTGATTCGGGTATCAGCTACAGTAGTGCTAGTTGCAATATCTAATACTGCACCATCGCCTGTAACGAATCCCTGTCTTATATTCGTTGCCATAATATAATTCCTTTATTGTTAGTTAGTTAGTTTTATTATTATTATGTTATCTTACTATTATACAAAAAAAAAGAGGAATACGAAAGTACTCCTCTTAATTTTTTAAAGTTTTTTTAATTACTACGTTTATGCACCAGCAGAACCGTAGAAACCACGCCAGTCTGAGTAACCAAAGCTGTAACGCTCACGAGCCTTAAAGCGTAGGTTGCCTGTATCAAAATCTGGTTCCATCTTTGTCTGAAGAGGCGCACGGACAAACATCTTAGCACCATTAGGACAATCGGTCTTAATGAACCAAGCATCCGTATCAGTAAATCGGCGGTTAACAAAGAAACCACCTGGAACAAGACCTTGGCTACGAATAGCGTTGATCTTATTAGTGTTAGTTGCACCAATAGAAGCATCGGTCGTATTAACACCAATTGTGGTTGACATTGTGCTGTTCAAGATTTGATCAGCTGTGAATGCCAAGTCTGAAGGAATATGCAAGGACTTAGCTTGCAGACCAATCAGAATACCACGGTCATCTTTTGCTTTAGAGATTGAAATCAGTGCAGATTCAAGTGATGCTTCTGCAAGATCCCCTGTCAGCAAGTTACTCTGATCTCCATCACCAATAGTAGGGTGTGAAGCAGAAAACAATGCTGCTCCGTCACCACCAAGATATGAAGTGCTGAAGCCGTTGTTAAATACATCGGCAGCTTTAACTTGCTTAGTGTTAGCCATGGCACGAGCAAGCCCTCTGGCACGTAGCTTTGCAAACGTGTCATAAAGGTTGTCTTCCATAGCTTCTTCTGTTACTGCAAATGCCAGTGCCACAGTTTCATGTGTGTAACGAGCAGTGTAGCTTTCTTGTGCATCGTCATAAGATACGGCAGAACCTTCACCTTTAACAGGTGCAGTACCAAATCCTGTGAACAATACTTCTTCTTCAAACGCACGATCTGAATTTTCAGTTTCAAATAGCGGTGCGTGTTCGTCAGAAACTTCCCCATATTCCATGCCAAATACAGCATTAAGACCGGGAAGAAGTTCTTTAGCAATACTAGAACGATTAATAGCCATTATTTATCTCCCTTAAATTAAAATGCTGGATCAGCACCAGATGTAGGTGCAGTTACGATTGCGTCATGGAAGTTGTCGGTATGTTGTACCAGACGTACATTCATCTTTAGATATGCACGTTGAGCAGCATTATCAACATCATTCCCTGGTTCTTCTACTGGATCAAGCGCACGAACCATAGCAATGGTTGATGTACGACCAGCAGCTTGAACACCATGACCTGACATACCTGTAAAGGTAGAGCCAGAACCAAGTGTCACAGCAAAGTTTTGTGAGCCATAAAGATCACCAGCAGTTACCGAAGCATCTGCCTGAACTTCAAATACGGCACGAGCATCATCAGCAACCATAGCATATGCTTCAGTTGCAGATGTACCAGAAGGCCAGTACTTACTCCATTTTTGTTCACCGTTAGCGTCAGCAACGTAACGGCAACCCATAAACACACCCTGTGCTACTTCTGTAGCAGTGGTGATAACTTCCACTTTCCCTGCATTAATACGGACAAGATCGCCAGTAAAAATATTCGCTCCGTAAGCTGAAGCAATAGGGTATTCATTTGTACCCATATTGTTCATATTACTTCCACGTTTACGAGAAGGACGGAAGCCGAACAGTGATTTAGATGTAGTCATTGTTATTCTCCCTTATTAAAAAAGATTGCACTTCAAGTATCTTGTCCGAATTCTAAATTAGTCTTGAAATTTAGGTGTTCGTCCTTTAGTTACTTGAGTTTTACTATTGTTACGAATTGGCATTCGTGAATCATTTTGGTTCATAAGTTGTGCATTAACTGCATCTACCATTTCCCTACTTTGATTTTCAAAATACCGTTGACGACTTTCTGCCTTACGTACAGGCATTTTTGCTAGAGCCAAATCTCCACGACAGATTGTACCCTGATATCGTCCATTGTCTTTCACGAAAGACGAGTGCTGCATTTCGGGAACTTCTTCTATACCTACGAATTCCCATCCTTCAGCCATCTTCTTACCAATGTTGTTGTAATCTTCCTGACCACGAATAGTCATTCTAATCCAACGAAGTTTAAGACCTTGGTCTACAAATCGGTTTGTTACGGCTTCTGGAATGTCCAAAAGACTTGGTTCACGATATTCATAATCCATATCCTTTGAGTTCATTTCCCTTAATTCAGCATTACGTGATGTTGTTGTTGTATTACGTGCCATTTTTTAATCCTCCACGCTATTAATAATTACTGCTAATTGAAGTATACTCACCATCGGATCGTTCAACTTTCAATTTTTCAGCGGCATATTGTTCCAGTGGTATTCCCCATTTTTCAGCTAGTCTTATATCTTCTTTGGATAACTTGACTTTCTTATTAGATGAAGATGTTGAAGTGCGTGATGCTCCACCAACCACTTGGGCAGGAGTTGACGTTTCCTGCATACGATCTTGTTGTACTGTTTGTCCACCTTGAAATCTTTCAGGGAATTTATTACGAAGCCTTGAATCTATTTCTTGGTAGAACTCTTCTTCCGAAGGATCATAACCTTCGCTTTTTAGTTCGTTATCAATTTCCAGTGCAAGAGTAGTCATTACTGAATCTTGACCAAACCAAGCATTTCTTCCTGCCCATTCAACAGCCATCTTATCATATTCTACAGGCTGCATATTTTGTGTTTGGACAGGTGTATTAACAGGTTGTTCTATTTGAACTGGACGATCTGTAACAAATCTTTCTTTATTTACACGAAGCATTGTTGCTTCATTCTGTGCTTTAGAAAGATAGTCTTGTGCTTGAACAATACGATCTGTGTCACCAGATTCTAGTGCCTGACGATATGCATCTTTTGCAATTTCAATCTGGCTGTTAATATTTGTTTCAGCAGTTTCAAAACTTTTTTCAACTGAAGTTTCAACTTCTTTTTGTTTATTCTTCAATTGTTCTTCAAGTTCTTTTTGTCGAGCAACAAGTTCTTGAATTTGTTCTTCACGTTCTTTCTTTTGGCGAACCAGTTGACGGATACGTTTTTGTGCGCCAGACTGATGTTCTTCCTGTTCAGGTTTTACTTCAGAAGCAGTATCTTCTTTTACTTCTTGAATTTGTTCTTGTTGAGTAGAAACTTCTGGTTGAGATTGTTCTTCTTCCTGACCTTCAATTTCAAACTCTACTTTTTCTTCCACTTGTTCGGACGGGGAAGTATTCACCGTAGCCCATTCATTATTATCTTCGGACATTTATTTCTCCTTTTTAACGTCACATGCGAAACTGACGGATTACGCATTTGTTTATATAATACATTATTTAAATGTAGTATACAATACCATTACTAAAATTTAATTAGAAAGATTAAAGGTTGGATCTAATTCTTCTGGATTTTCAACAACCATAGAAATTTGGTCATCAAATAAAAGAAGCATTCGTACACCCTTATAAAAAAACTTTTGACCTGTATGCTTACCATAACAAACATAATCACCAACAGAACACCAAGGACCTTTTGGAAATTTATCGTTATCATCGTAGGCTGTATCACCTATTGCTAACACTTTACCTACAGTGGTAAGATAAGCAATGTCATTCTTAGTTGAATCAGGTAAAATAATTCCACCCTTAGTCTGAGATTTTACAGATACAGGACGTACCAGAATATGATATCCTGGAATTTTAGGAAGAACTTTAGGATCAGATTGTTCTACATCAGAAATCCATTCGTCATTCTTCATTGCATTATTCATTGATACTACTTGCATGTTTTCTCCTTATTCGTTATCGTCTTCATATACCATTGTATTTACTAATCGTTTAATTTCTTGCTGTGACCATTCTAGTCCTGCAATCTTTCCAACGATGTTCATATACGAATGATAGTCTGAAGCGTTACCATATGCAAGCGAATTCTTTAATCCTTCAATTTCTTTTTGAAGGGAGTCTTGTATTTCTTCCCAGAGCATTAAATACCTTTCGGTTTATAGTTATAAGGATTACGTTCTACAACAGAACCAATTTTACCACCCTTTTTACGCATAACAATATATTCATAAACAGGATGTTTTTTTCCTTTTTTACCCATTTGTATTTCTCCTACAATAGGTCCAAACTCTGGAACACCAGTTGTTGTTGGTCTTCCATGTGGTGGTTGACCACGAAGTTGATCACGAATTTTTGAACGCTCTTTACCTTTAGCAGTTTTTAATTTTTCCATTAATATTGCTTCGGTTTCTTCTAAAGACATATTTTTAAATTCTGATTTACGTTTATCATAACCAGATAAATTACCACCTTTTTCATAAATAGTTTTTAATGCGTATGCATGTCCTTCTCCTTGCGGAGTAAATTTTGATGGTCCTTGTACAGATACAATAAAACCATTATCTTGATATCCTTCTGGTGCTTTTGTCCAAGACCATCTTGCGCCATTACCTGAATCAATAAGATTTGCTTTTACTGTTACTGAACCTTTAATTGAATTTCCTACAGGAATATCTGATGCTACATTAGGATCTACCATTAGTTTAGCATCTTTACGTAAAACCGCACCTGCAGGAGATTCTATTTCAATATAAGAACTATTTAAATTTGTTATATCATCTCCAACTATAGGTCTTTTAAGTTCAGGATCAAATCCTTCAATAGGTTTAAAAGAGCCACCAATTTGACCAGAACGCTCTTGATTTGTATACATAACTCTTTTTAAATTACGTTCTGCTATAGGAGCAGATTGTTTAGCTGCACCTTTAGTTAAAAGTTTTACAACACTCTGTAATCCAGCAGCCATAATTACATTCCTCGTTCAGACTTAGCTTGGTCAATCATTCTCATGATGACATCTGCCGCTTTAATCGTTTCGGAGTTTTTAAGGTTGTCTTCTTGTTTGATAAGGTCTGATAAGATTTCAACAGCTTTGACTGCTGTCTTTGTATTTCTATCTTTCTCTTTTTCATCGGCTTTCAGAGTTCCTTCTGCTCCTATTTTATAAGCATCCAAAGCAAGTTTCTGTTCTTCAAGATCAAGATCACGATTCTTTAAAGCACCTTCAGTTGCTTCTTTTGCTAGTTGTGCTTGTACTTTTTGTTGTTCTATTTGAAGACGTGCAGCTTCCATCTGTACCATTTGCTGTTCTGGACCACCACCTTGCTGTGCAGCTGCCATATTAGCTTGCATAACTTGTTGTGCTGCCTGTGTCATAATCTGTTCAATTACTGCAGGGTTTTGTAGATTTGGATCACCCTGTGGTGCTTGAGACATTATCTGACGTGTAATACCATTGACTTGTTCTTCATACTTCATTACTACATGTTCTTGTATATTAGCTTGTAATACAGGAGAGATACGTTGCATAACTGGGTTTGCACCATTAGCAGGATCTTGTAAGAACATTGTTTTAATTTGAATATGTGCATCATGGTTTTGACCTGCAAATGCTTTAATAGGTAAACCTTTAGTTGCAGCCTCAATATCGGTAACTGGATCAAGCGGCTGTACTTCTGGTTTACGTGGAAGAATACGATCAATATTAGGAATATTAGCTGCACTTAGGAGTGTGCGGTTTAGTTCTTCCATATTAAACATTCCTGGTGGTGCAGTTTGTGCTAACTGCATTGCCATCTGCGTCATCATCAAACGGTGAGCAGAAGAAGGAATGTTAGGATCACTAACAGGAATAATATCTACACGTCCATCAAAGTCATCACGGAAGATTGTTTCGGATACACCAGGAACATCATAAGGATATTCCTGTGGTAAACTTTCCTGATTAATACGTGCAAGAATTCTAAATTCGTCTTTCTGTGATTTGTGAAGACGTTTATGAATAGCACTAAAGAACTTACTTGATGCTTCAAGCAAAGCCATAGTTGTACCCACAGGACCATAGGTTGATCCTTCGGTAATAACTTGCTCAGTTGTATCTGCAAACTTTTGTCCTGCACCTGATAGAAATGTTAGCATCTGATACAGTGTCTGAGAAGGTTCTTTATATGGGAGTGAGATAATAGATTTATTTAAATCCATACCTGTTGCTTCAACTTCTTTAAATTCACCCGGAGCAATAGGATCATTGTCACCTACAATACGAACACCCTTGGCTTTAAATCCGCCAGGAAGATTAGCAAACTGACCTGCATCAATAAGGCTACGCATAGCTGCAGTTGCAGACATAGTAATATTACCAAGGAAATGAATAAGACCTAAACCATAAAAACCAAAACCAGGAACAAAACGATAATGTGTAAAGAACATTTTCTTTTGCATAGTTTTATCATCTTCATTCCAGTTCCGTCTAATAGACAAAACTCTTTGTGTAGATTCTTCAATAGTTACAATGTATGGAGCAGCTACTCCCAAATCTTCTAAATCTAAATAACAATGCTGCTCAAGAAGAACATACTGCATATCACTGCTAGATGAAGGAGAAAGACCAAGGACACTATCCATCTTTTCTGTTAGTGCTGATTGATCTGGTAAGTAAGGATCTGGTAGATCTATTTCTGCATACATACCTGCTGTAATTTGTCTATCCATCTCAATAGGACTACGATATAAAATATGTGTATATCTATCCGCCTGACGAAGATCTGTTGCATAGTAAGATACATAGAACTGGTCAATAGGAATAAATTCACTTACAGGACGCTGTATAGATGCATCATAATAAATCTTTTTAAATGCTGAACCAATCAAGGGTAAGTGAAACAGCATACGTTCAAACTCGTCAAAGTATTCAGGCATCTGCTCGGTTAGCTGGTAGTTCATAAAATTCTGAACTCTAGTTGCCTGTCGCTGCCGTGACTCGGTTACGTCACCAAGAACCTGTGCCTTTACAGGACCAGAAGCAGGGAATAGTTCTTGACTTGCCCTTGATTGGAACTTTACTGCTGACTCAATCAGCAATGGGTGTACGGCTGTTGCTGCACCTTCAAAAGGTTCAGTAGTTTCTTCTAACTTCAGCCCAAGCAAATCAAAGCCACGTTCAAACATGGATTCCCACTCTGATCGTGAACTTTTATCTGCTTCAAAGTTTTCATAAATTTGTAACCCAATAGAAGAAAGAGTTTCTTCATCTAGGGTTTCTGCTAGGTTTTCATAGAATGCGTCTTCACTATCTTCTGGAAGTTCATTCATAGATCCTTCATAATTAAACTCAACTTCAATTTCACCTGTATCAGGATCAAGTTCAAAGTTAACCTGCTCTGAACTCATTGTTGAAAAATCAACAGGAATTACATTTTCAGTTTGTTCTATCTTATCATTTGGATTTTTTTCTATTGCCATTTTACCCTGCTTAAAAATTAGTTAACCGATATGCATATTATATAACTATGTTCTCCAATATGCAACCCTTTTCTGTTTTCTTGGATTATAATCATCTTCCCAGTTAGGATCTTCTGGATGTATTAAGTTCCAACTATCTTTCATATAATGAATAGCCATAGTCATACAGTCAACTTGGTCATCATGTGCGCCATTGGGAAAGGACATACACTCAGAAAATAAATCATCTGACCATACTTTATCCTTTGGTAGCCATACACGACCTGATTCCATTAGAGGAGTAGATGCATATACACGTGATACCTTATCTCTATCAGGAAGATAGTCTAATACAGGAAGACCTGCTCTTCTCATATCCTGAAGCAGTGATTGTCCTGATGCTTTCTTTTCAATAATACATACATCAGGTTTATAATCTTGGTATAGTTCTTGTGCTATACGTCTTAGTTCTGGATATTCAAACCGACCTTTTGTATTTCCAAGTAATACAATGTTAGATACAATACTTTCTCCACCATATCCATCGTCCTCAAAACTTTGGAATATGCCCCATGTCTGTATAACACTAAAGTCTGCTGTTTTTGATGTACTAAAAGCTGTATCATATGTCTGTATAATAAAGTCACACGGTGGTGGATCTTCATACTCCCACCATTTAAACCATTTCTTTTTAATTATACCACCGTCATCAGGACTTGGATCTTGCATATACAAAGCATTCCAGTATCTACTACCATTAGATGCTCTAATCTCTTGCTCATCTAGCCGTAGGATCTCATCTGATTTCCACTCTGGAAAGTAGGAAGAACCTTCTGGCAAGCCTAGCAATTCGGCAGCTGTTTCATCAAGCCATGCAGGAATAGAAATTACTTCCCAAGGCTGTACACTCTGCTCTGCACTTGATTCTTGCTTCAATAACCAACCACATAAATCATCGTAGTGATATCTTGTATTAATAATAATGATTGCACCATTGGGCATAATACGAGTACGTAGACCTGCAGGATACCATTCCTTAATATACCGTCTACCTGCTTCACTGAAGCTGTCTTCTTCTGACATTACGTCATCTAGTAGGGCTACATGTGCGCCACGTCCTGCTACCTGACTACGTACACCTGCGGCATAGTATGAACCATTCTTATTTGTTTTCCATTTACCTGCTGCCTTAACATCACTACGTAAGGATACATCGGTAAAAATACGCTGAAACTTTTCTGTATTTACAATATCTCTTACTGTACGACCAAAGTCACTAGCGAGTTGGTCTGAGTGTGATACAGACATAATCTCATGATTAGCAAAGTTACCTATATACCATGCAGGAAATAGTTTACTGCATATAAGTGATTTAGAAGAACGTGGTGGTAAGAATACCATTAATCTTTTTACATTACCATCTACTACACCCTGTAGTTTTTCACATAGTAATTCAATATGCCTACCCATCTCAAAGTCAGATACAAGAGTAGGAGCAAATACTTTTACAAATGTAAGGAAATCTGTTCTTGCTTTTTGATGTGCATACTTAGATAAAGTATCTTTTAAATTAATATAGTCGCTTACTCCAGAAAGATCTGGAAGTTCATCTGTTTGTATATCTAACATGTGTTATGTTTTCATTCCATTTGATATTGGTTGACATTTATAGTGTATACTCTTTATAGGTGGTAAAGGAAATTCTTTTATATTATATATCATTTCTTTTACTCTGTCAACACATTCTTCTTGTGTTAAACTTGGATCTTCATTATCTATAAATTCTAT
>Ga0070754_10002671_pt1 | contig 12967 bp, 20 predicted proteins | sample VirMetDEL_Sep_01_FD_75181 | JGI IMG/M metagenome (GOLD analysis project Ga0070754, IMG submission 75181) | Aqueous microbial communities from the Delaware River and Bay under freshwater to marine salinity gradient to study organic matter... | ecosystem: Environmental > Aquatic > Marine >... | reverse complement strand
GAGGGGCAGACTCCCTCGTGGCTGAATGGCGAAGCAGGCGGCTTTTAACCGTCGGGCACAGGTTCGATTCCTGTCGGGGGAACAAAATATTGGAGTATCGCTTAATTGGTTAAAGCACTCGGCTGATACCCGAGAGATTGTAGGTTCGAGTCCTGCTATTCCAACAAGAAGAAAGAGACCTTATACTGTTCTTTAATTAGTGGAGAAGGTGACAGGTGTGGAGAGACACACATAACCGAGATGTAGCTTAATGGCTCAAAGCGCTACGCTTCCAACGTAGAGACGGGGTTCGATTCCCACATTTCGGTCAACATATAATGCGGAGTAATTTTCAATAGGTAAGAAGACGGTCTCATAAGCCGAGGTATGTGGGTTCGATTCCCATCTCCGCAACCAATACAGGGTAGAAGTGTTGGTTAATTGGTAACATTCCTGACTGTCACTCAGGAGATTGCGGGTTCGACCCCCGTGTGCCCTGCTAAATAATGCCCCGTGTAGTATAACGGTTTATTACGGCTGTTTTGTAATCAGCAGATGCGGTTCGAATCCGACATAGGGCTCAACAGTACCCACCATACCTCTAAAAGAGTGTGTCCTATACCTCATATGTATCCAAGGGTGGGTCTTTTGCTAAATGCTTCGGTAACTCAGTTAGGTTCAGAGTACTTGTTTTACACGCAAGAGGTCGAAGGTTCGAGTCCTTCCCGAAGTACAAATGCCCGTGTAACCGTGCCATTTTTCTAAATTGGTAAACGTAATTGGAGTTGAAAATGAGTGTTCGAATCACTCGGCGGGTTCTATGCTGTCGTAGCTTATGAGGTAAAAGCGCAGGTCTTATATGCCTGAGATAGCAGGTTCGAATCCTGCGGACAGTACAAATTTGCATATTTCAAATTAATTTTGTATATTTGCCATATGAAACAACATATACAAGTATTAGAGCAAGCATTGAACAAAGCTACTACTATGGGAGCGTTCACTTTGAAAGAAGCAGGAATGGTCGATAATTCTCTATCGGCACTAAAACACGAATTTGCTAAGGGAAGCCTTGACAAAGCTATCGAAGAGATGAAAGACAATAATTTAGTTGAACAAACTAAAGAAGCAACAGAGCAAGGAGATAACCATGCCGTAGTTGCAGGGAATGATTAATGATTACGGTTTTACCGTAATAAAAGTATATTAAAAAATTTTGTATATTCGCAACATGAGAGCATTATTTAGTTCATATTGTAATTCTAATTGGTCGTTTACCAACGGCGCAGGATTCGTATGTTCTAAAATTAATGGTTTCTAAGAAAGCAATTTTTTTATAGAGAACTAGGAAAGTCCTGCCAATTTGGTGGGACTTTTTTATTTGTGGATATAGCTGAGGTGGTTTAGCGCTAGAGTGAAGTCCTAGAGAGGTAGGTTCGACTCCTACTGTCCACACAACACGGAAGGTAAAGCAGGTGCAGTGGAGCGCCGACTAGCCTTGAAAACTAGGTCTCGGGTAACACCGAGTGGGGTTCGAGTCCTCTTCCTTCCGCAAACAGAGAGTAAACTTACAAGGCGTGAGACTTACCTGCTAAGTAAAGTGGTCGTTTCTTCGGCTGAGGTTCGAGTCCTCTTCTCTCTGCATATTGACTTGGGGCTTATAAGGACAAGCGAGTGGCTGTTAACCACAGGATAGTAGGTTCGAATCCTATCAAGTCAGCAAAAGCGTATTGGGCTAAGGTAGCCAAGTGGATTCCAAACCCACAGGACAGAGTTCGATTCTTTGAGTACGCGCTATGTTATTTAGAACGATTCTAAATAAGAGTAATTGGGAATATATACCGTAGGGGTAGCGGGGCAGTCTGTAAAACTGTTGTCTTAGACTCGGGTGGTTCGACTCCATCTGTTCCCACAATAACTCTCTGTGTCCGAGTGGCGAAGGTAGACGGTTGCAACCCTGAAAGTCGCAGGTTCGAGTCCTGTCAGAGAGTCTATTATTATTTTTGTATCTTTGTCAAAAATGATATAAAATGGATAAAATAAATTTTGCAAAAACTATGGCTTCCTTTGAAAGCGGTATGATAACACAATTTGAGGGTAGAGTTCTTTCAAAATTCGGAGATAACCAAGACATAGACAGTGGTGTAACTGAAATGGTATGGAACACGGGCGGTATAGAAATACTACCTTCGGGTAATGATATAACACACATATCTTCTTCTAACGCAGGAGACACTCAACAAGTAAAAATTTTAGGTCACAATTTAATAGGAGACAGAAAACAGTTTACAGTTCAAACTGTAACTTTAGACGGTCAGAATAAAGTAGCTTTAGACACACCATTATTTAGAATATGGAGAGCGTGGAATATAGGTTCTACTGACTTTGCAGGTATTGTATATATTTACCAAGATGATACAGTAGTATTAGGAGTACCTCAAACACAATCTTTAATACACGCTACAATACCTATCGGTACAAACCAAACTAGGAAATGTGCATTATCTGTATGCAGTGATACAGTATTCTTTATAGAAAGATTAATCGCAACTGTAAAAGGCTCTGTTAAAGCTAACGTAGATTTTGAATTACAAATAAAAGAGTTTGGTGGAGTATGGCGTTCTGTAATGCCTTTAAGTATTAGTAGTAACGAATCTTTCAATGAAATTATTTTTGATACTCCATTATATGCACCTGAGAAATCAGACATAAGAGTAATAGCGACGTCGGATACAAACAATGTAAAAGTCTCTGCTGTCTTTAACGGATTCTACCTCGGAATATCTTAAATATTTTTTTCGTATATTTGTAACTAACGTTAATAATTAAACATTTTAAAATGGCAAAAAGAACAACAAAGACTGACCCTAAGAAAAAAGGTACAGCTAAGAAAAAAGGTACGTTAAGTGCGGCACAAAAGAAATTGCTTGACACTCAACAAATATCTGATGCACGTGCAAGAGCAGTAGCAAAAGGTAAAATGACTTGGAATGAGGCTCGTAAGCAACAAAGAGCGCAAGATTCAACTACTATGGTTACAAGAACTAAAGTAGGGAAGAAAGTAAGAAGTTCATCAGAGAACTTACCAAGCAAAAGAAAGTACACGAAAGCAAAGCACAAAAGAGATAATAAAGGAAATATAGTAGCATATTAATATCCATTTTGATATATCAAATATTTTTTGTATATTAGCAATATGAAAACACTACGATTACATACACAGCAACTCTTAGAGCCGAAAAATTTCGGAGAGGGAACTCGTATGCGTATGTGTGACGAAGATTGGAATTAATCAATTCGGTTTTTATTAAACATAACTCTACGAAAGAGCCTCTCAGAAATGAGGGGCTTTTTTTATGGAGTAATCTCTAGGTGTTATGCAGAGGCAACACAACGGTAGTTTGGAACTATCGGCTCGTAGGTTCGAATCCTACCACCTAGACAAATGCCCGAGTAGTATAAATAGGAGTAGTACCCTTGATTTTCACTCAGGATGATGCGGGTTCGAGTCCCGTCTCGGGTACAAATTGGAGTATAGCACAATCGGTGGTGCAGGGGTCTTTGAAGCCCAAGGGTGTAGGTTCGAGTCCTGCTACTCCAACATTTAAGAGCCTGCACGTGCGCCAAATTGGAAAGGCGGTATAGCTGTGAACTATATTACGTGGATTCGATTTCCACCGTGCTGACCACCCCTTGTGACGTAAAAGCGAATGGTAGAGTACCTCGGCTTAAACCCGAGAGTTTTGTAGGTTCGAATCCTACCGAGGGGACAAATAGCTTCGTGCCGTAAAAGCGAATGGTAGAGTACCTAGGTTTAGACCCTAGAGGTTTGTGGGTTCGAATCCCACCGAAGCTACAATGCGTTTATAGTTTAATGGATAAAATTGGTGGTTACGACCCATCGGATGTGAGTTCGAGTCTCGCTAAACGCTCTTTCTTTTTATGGCTGTTCTTTTTAACCAATCGGATATAAGTTCTCCGTCACTCCGAACAGGTTTCTTAGCCATATCTCTTATGATTTCATCTGCTCTATCAAAGTCTTCTTGAGTAAGACCTTTCCATTTAACACCTTTTTTCATCTCTTCTTCTTTCGGGGGGATTACTATAAGAGTACCTTATTATATAGTACCTTTATACTTAGTTTACTTAGACTCTATACAGCTTTAGGTGACCTTATTAGATAGAGTTAGTCCTAGAGAGAAGCATCTTTCAGCTAATCCACTAACTCTTCTCTTTTAAAATCATACAACTTTAGTATGACCTTGATTGAGTAGTATAACTATTTTCAGAAGAAAGATAACTTATCTTCATTAGTACAGGCAGGTTATCTTCGTTTGCCTTGTTGCTTTCGTACGTCCCTGTCTAGCAACTTTATAATCATAATACCGACACGTTATTGTTTCTCCGCAGATATTACAATACAAATATACGAAAAAAAATTGAGACTACCAAATAGGGTACATTGTCTATTTTAGGGGGATACGAGAGGTTTTCTTATTTAGAATCTGTCTAAATAGTCGTTTTTTGATAATATGAATGTACAATACATTTTAATCTGTCATCCTGTACTACGTGAAAAGGTAAAACTAAATAAGTTCCTACTTCAACTGTATCTATAAGATATTGTACAAAGTCTTCTTCACCTTGTTTTAGTGGGAGATAACTGAATACTACGTCGAAGCCCTTATAAAAACTTTCAGGTAGTTTCCGCATATCTTCTATGATATAATTGTAATCCTTCAAATACTTTTCAAAAGAGGCATCTATCTCAACACCTGTTACGTCGAAACCTATATTAGACGCAAACCTAAGTACCTGACCTGAGCCACACCCTAAATCTAATAGTTTCATAGAAGGGGCGTAGATATTTTCTAATTCTCCTAACATAGTGTAAGGAGTAGGTATATTACCCCAATATTCTTTATCTCTTCTATAATCAAAAACACCCTGACTTTTTAAGTAATCAAGGTGTTCTTCGTAGTCTTTTTTATTTGACATCATTAGTATATCATTACCATAAAGGAAGTGTTTACAAGTAAATCATCTACTTTAGTTGTACTAAAGTCGTTAAATGTATTAACATTAATATTAGTTACATCGGCTTTTGAGTCATAAGTTATAGATGTCCTATGTAATACATTAGAAGCATTTGTTAGCGTATTTAAAAACACTAACATTGTAGCAGTTAAGTCTCCGTCTACCGAAGCCGTATAAGTACCTGCCGCACTACGAGCCCAAGTAAATGTAAGACCTGTATCGTTCTGTAATATTGTTGGAACAGGCGCACCTGTACCTGTTTGGTTTAAGATGGCTGAGTAAGCCGTATAACCCACCCCACCACCTGTTTCAAAACCCACTAACGAATCTAAATCGGCAAGTAACAATGCAACCGTAGCATACGCTACGTCAGATGTATTTGTCCAATCAGAGAAAAGGGTTGGTTGTTGTATATACTTTTCTGTATATTTACTTTGAAGTCCTACATAGACTTTCGTTAAATCGGGGTCTCCGTTAGAGTCAACCTCTACCTCATTGTAGACTAATTGGTATTGGTTTTTAGCATATTCCAATCCGTCTAAAGTAAAAAGGTTAGCACTCGAAGTACCTGCTTCTATTTTTGGCATAATTAAAAATTTTAAGTTCGTTCAAAGATACGAAATTTTTATTAGAGATACAGTTAGGGTGTTTTACATAAACATACTATTGTAATAAAACTTTAACCATATGTCGCACTCAACTAAACTACCACTAAATAAAGTTTTAGTACTAATTATGTTCTCTTCTATTTTAGCGTTTAGTTCACAAGTAGCTTCTATAATAGAATATCCTGTTGTCAACAAACCTGTATTTTTCTGTATTTTTATTCTTTTTATTGTTTCCATATTAGTTAGGGTTTTTAACTCCGAAAGGTAAGTATTCAGGTTGTACTCTTGCGTAGAAGCAGTGCATAATTGCCTCTACACCTGTATTATTAGCATTAGATGTCGCTACCACACGTATATCTGAATTAGGTGGCACTAATATAGGTTGGCGGAAAGAGAGTTGCCTTGAACCATTAGCCGAAGCCACAACAGCCGTGTAGGTAGTTCTAAACACATTCCCTTGAGGTCTTATTTGAATAGCGAAATCCACAACTGCGGCTGAGTTCGTTTTGTTAACACTAACAGTAAGTTCTGTTAATATTAAAAACTCGTCGTAACAAGTGGATAATGCCGCCTTAAGACTTTGGTTATCTTCGGGGTTTACTGTCAAGTGTATAGTTGTAGGGTCATTAGGTACTCCTGCTGTTATAGCGCCATCCTGATATACATATACTGTACCAACAAAATCAGAGTTGTCTGAATTAAATAAACGTTGTACTCTGTGCATACCTAATGGTAAAACTACTTTATTTTGACCATCTAAAGTGACAGGTTGTGATACAAATATTAAATCTCCGTCCGCATCTATTGTATGTCCTTGAACAGTAATAGTTTGTGTATCTGTTGCGTCAGAAGAAGATACAGTATCTATCTCATTACCTGTTACATAAGTTTCGTCACCGCCTGTATTCCACACAGTCTCTTGAACAAGGGCGTCTATATCTAAGTTTTTACCAAACTTTATTACGTATCCACCGTGAAGGTCTACATCTACCCTTTTGTCGAACTTTTTATATATAAGGTTCTCCCAAACTACAAAATCATCTTTTTTCATAATACAAATATAAGAAATTAAGGTACATAAAAATTTATTATCTTTATAAGACTATGAAAAAATTCTTAAAGTTCTCTATATTATTTATATTAATCTCAACTCTATTTCTACGGTGCTGTGCAACTAAGACACAGCCCGTACAAGTAGATTTCTTCGCGTATAAATACGTACATGAATTCAAAGCAGAAGCAGAATTAGAAGGTATCGACCCTGAGATTATTAATGACAGTATCCAAGATATTGTATTCTACCCACTAGATAAAAACTACTACGGACTATACTCTAAAATCAACAAACAAATAGTATTAAATTCTTTATACGCTTACGACACAATAGTATTAAAGAAAACTATTTATCACGAATTAGGACATCTTTACGGTCTTGACCACGACACAGGTGGTATAATGGGTACAGGTATTTCCGAAGAGCAAATACACAAGCTATACTGTCCCAACGATGGCGGGTCTGATAAGATTTGGGAAGTCCACAAAGCGTACCTCTTCTACAAGATAAGAAAACACCTAAGAGATTTGGATAAGTCAAAATAAATTTGTATATTGGGATATGAAAAAAATATTCCTATTGTTGCTACTTGCAACTACTATGGCATTCAGCCAACAGAAAGAAGGTAATGTAGACTCATTGAAAATCTACAAACCTAAGAACCATAAAGTATTAAAAGTACTAACCAATCCACAACTTCTTGAAAGAACTTTAGACTCTCTTAGAGTGGCTGAGAAAACTGACGTATTTAACGTAGTCGCCTACTTAGACAACGGTATCGTCTTACAATGTACATTCAGAAAGAAACACTACTCAAAATCAAACTAATATGATAAATAGACTTATAAAAGCACTTAGAAACAGAGAAGTTGAGATAGCAGGTCTCAAAGAGAAGTTAAATCACGCCACTAGATTAGCAAGTACATTAGAGGAAGCACTCACAGACGAGATGCAGAAGAACGCGAGACTACGTAAAGGTATGATGTTAGCGAGCAAAGAAATCAGCAGACAGCGTATAGAAATCAACTCAATTCAGAAGTCTTTCGAAAAAAATAAAGCGTAAAGTCTGTTAAACATTTGGTAGTTTCAAATATTTTTCGTATATTAGCATCAGAGAAATGTTAAAAAACCGAAAATTATGAACAATTCAAACAGAATTTCAACAGATTACATCGTTTATTACAGAGCAAGTACAGAAAAACAAAGAGACGGTCTAGGATTAGACGCTCAGAAGCAAGCAATCAGTAAATTCCTACAAAACTATGGTGGAAATATTATAGATGTAGTAGAAGAAATCGTATCAGGCGGTTCTCTTGACAGAAAAGGGTTCGACAAAGCGTTAAGATTAGCTAAAGAAACGGGCGCAACACTATTAGTTCACAGAATTGATAGACTTTCTAGGTCAGGATTTATGACTATTGCTTTATTAGAGCAAGAAAAAGTCAACTTCATCGAAGCAGACGCACCTAATGACTCTGCTTTTTCAAAAAATATCAAATTTTTAGTGGCAAAAGAAGAAAAAGAGAAGATTCAATCGAGAGTTAAAGGAGCATTAGCTGAAATTAACACGAAGATTGCAGAGAATGGCTACCACATAAGTAAAGCAGGAAACAAAATTACCTCTTTAGGAAGCCCTCAGAACTTAACTTCTTTCGCAAGGGAAAAATCTATTGCATCAAGAAGAGAAAAAGCGCTGAATAACCCTAATAATAGAAAGGCTTACTCAGTAATTGAACTTATGCAAGGGGAAAGTTTGCGAAAGGTGGCTTCCTTTCTTAATGAGAACGGTTTTATGACCTCAACAGGTAAGACATTTAGCCCTGTACAAGTGTCCAACCTTAAAAAACTATACTCATAAGGGGTGTCTAAACCACTTAAAATATATATTTGTATATTTGTAAATATTAATAACTAAAAAATAACAATTATGAGTAAAGGAATTGCGGCAATGTCTTACTTAGACCCTGCTGAAATAGTATTTGCATCAGGAAACCCTTGTTCTATTCCTGCAATTAAGGCAGGATTAAATAAAGTGGCACAAATGCAACAAGAAGGTACGGCTGACGGTACATATTCCGCAGAACCGTGTTTAATGAATCAACCATTTGCTAGTTGCTCTTGGGATATAGTAGTTGCAGACGGTAATGTTGCAGGAGACTACCAATTAACATTTAACGCAGAGGAAACTTTCCGTTCAGATTCACTTAACCGTGCGGCTTTATCAACACGTAGACCGATTGACTTTGGTTTAGCGGCTAATACAAATGAGTTTACAGTTCGTTCAGTTCTTGCTGTTTTAAAATTCATTGAAAAATTAGAGGATAAAGTAGCTAAGACAGGTGTAGGAGCAACAGGAGACGCAACCTATACAAACATAGTACTTAATGGTTCAACACCTTACGAAAGTTTTACTTGGACAGTAACTAAATTAGGAGATGTTTACACAGTAGTATCAACAGCAAGTAGCTAAAATAATATAACATGGGAAGAACAAAGGCGCTTTCAAGCGGGACATATAAAGGCTACTTAGGTTTTAATGCAGGTAAAAATAATGAAAAAGTTTTCAAAGGTCTAATAAAAGTAATAGACGAACAAGTTGTAAACAGAGACATTATTGCAGTAGATGTATTTAACTCAGGTTTTGCTGTTAAAACAAGTGACCCGTATAATAGCGGAGACGGTGTTATTACACACCCTCAACCACTGAAAGTATCAATTTCAATAAATGGTGCTACAATAGTTGCGGGAACTACTTTATCAGTTAACGGAAGATTATATACAGCAGTAAGTGGTGCTAAAGCAGACAATACAGAATTTGACATATCAAGCGCGAATGGGGCTACAATAGCGGCAGATATAGTTGATTCGTTTACTAATGATACAAGACCTCAGACAGTTGGAGAGGTTATATTAGGAGCAAATCAAACAAACCCTGTTGATTTTGTACAAAATGACCCTGATTATTATGGGGTTAAAGGAACAGTAACACCTATTTCTGTAACAGGATTAGGATTATCAGCAGGCGGAGCAAGTGGTGGTTTTTTTATAGGAGACGATTCAGACGCTTATGTTGACGAATTGTTTGCAGTTCATAGCGGAGTTATAAATAATTCAGCTTTAACAATAAGAAGACCTATTGAAATAGAACTTGATATGACCACTGTTGAGAGTACTCCAAACATAATGTCAGGAGTATTAAACTTAATAAACAATTTTGAAAAGAACGTAGCTAAGTCAGGTAATGGCGCTACGGGAGATGGCACATATAGTAATGTCTTAGTAAAAGGTAAAACCCCTTGGGAATCACAAACTTGGGAAATAACTAAATCAGCAGATTATTATTATTGTGAAGCACAATAACTAAGAAAGGAGATTAACATATATCTATTAAGGCGGGCTAAGGCTCGCCTTTCTTATTTGCATATGTCAGATATTTTTCGTATATTAGTACTATGAAAGAGGACAATATTGACGTAAGGAGAAATACTGAGGGCAGTTTGCACCACACGGTGTCAAACGACCTCATTATAAGAAGAAAACCTCTAAAGAAACAGACTGACTTTAAAAAGAGAGTTAAGTCTTCTAAAGCAGAATATACGTTCCTACAATGGCATCACGCTATTTGGAAATGGGCAACAGCAAACCATAAGCTGACGCCTCGGGAAATAGGTGTTCTTCTGTATATATATCCATTAATAACTTTTACTTCGCGCGAATTTGCGCAGGCTTTAAGCGAATTGGGGTCTTCCGACAAAGGAACACTTGTAAAATTCAGGAAAGATGGTTGGGTTAATGAATGGAGTAAACAAGGTAGAACTATAACTTATGTCTTAAGTAGCAAAGCAAATACTTTGGTGGCTCGTATGCACAGAATGTATATGTCCGAAGAAGAGATACCCACAAGCGCAAGACGTAATGTTATAGCAAGAAAGAAAGACAAAAGTAGTGAAGAGTTGATGGGTCTCTTCAAAATGTTTAATCAAAAAGTAAAAGAAAAGAATGAGCAAGATGAACGTAGAAGAAATCGCAAGGCTAACACACGAAGTAAATAGATTGTATTGTCAGAGAATAGGAGACAATAGTCAAGTGCCTTGGGAAGATGCACCTGATTGGCAAAAAGAAAGTGCTATACAAGGTGTACAATTTGTTTTAGATAACCCTAAAGTAACTTCAAACAGTTGCCACGAGAATTGGTTAGAGAAGAAAATTGAAGATGGTTGGGTTTACGGAAAGGTAAAAGACGAGGAAGCTAAGACACATCCTTGTATGGTAAAATATTCAAGCCTACCACCTGAACAAAGAGCAAAAGATAAGATTTTTAAGGCAATGGCTTTAGGCAAATAATTCCATATTTATATAATGAAGACGAGGGTTACAGGTAAACTGTGACCCTTTCTTATTGCCTAAGATATAATTCGTATATTTGTAAAAAGATTTTTTAAAACTATGGCGCCGAAAAAGAAACCCTATAAACAACTAGGAAGAACCGCAAAATATTACCGCAATAATCCAAAGGCTCGAAAGAAGAAAGCTGAGACAGACACTAAGATAAACGCTAGGTCTGAACAGAAGAAAAAAAGAAGAGAGTCAGGAAGAGCGAGAACCAAAGCTAAACAGCAAGGTAAAGATATTAGAGGTAAAGACTACGACCACAAACAGGGTAAATTCATTAGTTCAAAAGCTAATAGGGGTCAAAATGAAAAATCAAGAGTAAAAGGCTCTACAAGACGTAAACGTTCAGGGAGCAGAGGTAGAACAAGATAAATAATAAACATGAAATTAAAAGACATTTTTAAAACAGTAGAAGGTATTATAGTATTATCAGCTTTTGTGGCTATAATAGTAACAGGTGCTAAGATGTTCGCTTGGTTAGGACTAGGTGGATATGTTGTAGCAAACCTAAATGGTGGAATTGCTAAAGCAAAGAAAATCATTAACTCAATCGTAAACTATGTAAAAAACCTTTTAAATAAAGAATAATATGAAATCAGTACTATTGTTCTTTAGTAATCTCTCTAAATTGAAGAAACTCGCTCTATTAGTTTCTCCAATATTAACTCTATTGCTTTCTATGAAAACCGCTTTAATAGGACTGTCCATCCTAATACTATTGGATTTACTTACGGGTATAAGAAAAAACCTTCACCAAAAAGGTATTTCTTTTAATCCGTTAAAAAAACAATTTTGGAAATCTATTAAAAGCTATCTTCTTAGGCAGACATGGAGAAAGACGTATGAGTACGGGATAGGAATAGTAGTAGTTATTATTTTCGAATCATTAGTGTTCGGAGTAACATCAGTAGAAGTTATGGATAAATCCTTTACGATTTCAGAACTAGCAGTAGTAATACCTGCTATAATTGAAACGTGGAGCATATTTGAAAATTTAGAAGAAGTATCTAAAAACAATGTACTTAAAAGACTTATTACTCTCCTTCCTCAAGGTGTTCAAAACCTTTTTACAGGCGAGAAGAAAGAAGACGATTATGGGATATAATTTTGGAAATAGTAGTAGAGAAAAATTAAACACTTGTCATATAGACTTGCAACACATAATGAAACTTGCTATAACAAAGTCAAAAATAGATTTTGGTATAACAGAAGGACATAGGTCTTTAGAAAGACAGAAGCAACTCTTTGATGAAGGTAAGTCTAAAATAGACGGAATAAACAAAAAAGGTAAGCACAATTACTTTCCTTCTTTAGCAGTTGATATTTACGTATATCATCCTGACTTAAATACAAGAAGAAAGTTAGCTTATGATAAAAAACACTTATCTTATATAGCAGGTATCATAGATGCCTCAACAGAAGAATTGCTTTCTAAAGGTGTTATAAGCCACACAATAAGATGGGGCGCTAATTGGATTCAGATGGAATAATTGATTACGACCAAAGTTTCGATGACTTCCCACATTTTGAATTAAAAGCAATATAATGAAAATCAAACAAATTATAATAGGAGTAGTAATAGGACTTGCTATAATGTTTACATTAAAAGAGTGTAATACAGAAATTATAGAAGTGCCTGTTAGAGTAGAGGTAGAAGTTCCCGTAGTAGTAAAAGAATTTGATACTATATATGAACCTGTACCCGTACCATATACTGTTGTAGAATTAGATACAACATTAGTAGAAGAGTATAAAAAGGCAAACGATAGTCTTAAACAAGAAATATTTAATAGTGCTGTTACTGTAAGAGAGTATAAAGAAATCTTTGAAGATTCAATACAAACTATAACAGTAGGGGCAAATGTAACAGGAACACTTAACTCACTATCAGTTGGCTATG
>Ga0070754_10002669_pt1 | contig 12974 bp, 13 predicted proteins | sample VirMetDEL_Sep_01_FD_75181 | JGI IMG/M metagenome (GOLD analysis project Ga0070754, IMG submission 75181) | Aqueous microbial communities from the Delaware River and Bay under freshwater to marine salinity gradient to study organic matter... | ecosystem: Environmental > Aquatic > Marine >... | reverse complement strand
TATTAATAACTATTCTTTCTAAATTATTATCATTGAGGCAAATATTAACACAAAAAGCCTTTGATTCTTGGATAATATCATTATTAATATCTTGATAGTTAGATTGAAATACACTATTACCTCCACCCATATTTTAAAAAAGAAAATAATTATTAGTATGATATAATTTCTTTATGTCAACACATCTTAAACTACTTCATAAATAAAATAATGAGCTGTGATATATCCAGAACAAAACATCTTATTTTTAATGAAAATACTCCCCTAGATGTCATTTTATTTCTTTTGAGAACTACAGGGAAAGATATCGAAAGAGATAAAATAGAAAAGAAAATAGATAAAATAATAAGTTTTTTGAAAGATTATACTTTTTCTTTTGTAGAGAAATCTGAATATACTGAAGAAGAAATATGTAAGATGACTTCATTTATCACAGATAGAGAAGAACCATGGTCGGTTGAAAATTTAGTATCTTCTGTCAAAAATTTTCTATCGTTTCAATCTATACCTTCTTTAGAAATAGAAGATATTGGTTCTAGAACAAATACTAAACCTTATTCCTTTGATATTTCTATGTTATATAGATTATGTTTAGAGCTTTCTCTTCCCACAGAAAAAGAAGATACTCTAGAAATTTTATATCAAAAAGTATCTAATGTTAGGAGTAATAAAAAGAAGTTATTAGAAGATATAAAGAATAAATTATTATATTTCAACGATTTTCAATTGATTAAAATTAACAGTTTAGAAATAAAAAAAGAAAAATATATTTTAAATGTTGAAAATATTGAAACTTTATCCAAGAAAATTAATATGGGATATATAATTAATAATTCTATTCTTTCTAGTGAAGAAGCTATAATCTATGCTTCTAAATTTTTTAACACAGATATTACTAATTCTGAAAACCCAGATACTCTTTTGAGATTTTTAAGCAAAGGGGAAGTAGAAAATTATACTTTTGAAGATAAATTTAGTAAAATTAACAAAATTAATCCCAAATATTATAAATTAGATAAATTTTGGAAGCCCAAAAAGAAAGTGTTATATACTCCCAAATCTTTGCAACTCTTAAAAAAATACTGTGAAGTATCAACAGAAGAAGAATTAACATCTTCGTTGGAGGTTAATACTTTTTACGAAGGGTATTTAGATTTTGACAAATATGAACAATTTGAAGAAGATATTCTAAGTTATGGTAATTTCAAAGATAATGTCTTTGAAAGTATGACAGTTAAAGATTTAACACAAAAATTTAAAGAAGAACTTATGTTTGGAAAATATCAAAATAGTGTTCCAAAATTATTAAATATAGCTACTGATAATTCATATGGAAGTTTGGAAAATATTATTCTATATATCCAAAAATATTGTGATATTATTACTTCTTCTATATTATATTGTAGAAAACACAAAGAAGAAAAATTAGAGAAATTTTTTGAACAATTGAGTGAATTATCAGAAATTTTAAAAGAAAAACAAGAAATTAATGATTTGGATAATATTTCTTTTATCAATTCTTTAGAGGAATTGATTAAGACATTTAATTCTATTCCAAACGAAGAATATAAAAAAGAAATAGAAAAACTACCTATACTAAATTATAAAACAGGAAAATTTGCAAAGGCAAACGAAAACTATTATGAATTTTTGATTGAAGATTTAAAATCTTTAAAAAATATTAAAGGGAAATCAGAAGAATTTATCAAAATGAAATTTCAACAATACTCTTATACTTCTTATTATTATTCTTATCTATTTTTTGAAAAAAGACTTTTTAAAATTGAGGTCGATTAAAGAAAAAATATTCTGAATTTAAATAATCTCCTCTTCCTTGTCGACAATAATTTAAAATATTTTCTCTACTGGTACTCCAAATAGATTCTATACAATCATCGTTGTAGGGATTATATCTTACCTTGGCAAGATATAATAAAATATCTTTTTCTCTCCCAAAAACACAAACAACACCTCTCTCGTAGTTATCTTTATTTTTGTTAAGATTTTTATTTTGTTTCAAATAAGCATCTCTTACATTAAGACAAAAAAAGGTATTTTGACCTTTTGTTTCAACAGGTCTCATTATATTTTTTGAATGGAGACATAACTCTTCTTCTAATTCTCTAGATACACCCTGAAGCAGAGTTTCATGTTCCTTAGAATGACCACTAATACATATCTGTCCGTCTCCAGTGTTATAACAAACCCCTAAAATAAAACTTTTTTCTGGGATTTCTTCTTCTATGATTCTTTCTAACCCATCTGGGAAAAAAGAACTAACTCTTATTCTTGTTTCTATCTGAATAGAATTAGTTTTGAAATTTTTGATATAAATTGACATTTGTAATTAAAATTCGTTTTATCAATTTTAATTACTAGATTATGAAAATTAAGTTTTTCTTATTTGTGAAGCAGTTTGGACTTGACCTAAAACAGACCTTCTAATACCTACTCTATATGTCCTCTCTGCTACAGAATAAAAACTATAAATAAAAACAAACAAGGTGAAAAGAAAGATAAATAATGAAGGGAAAGCTATTCCATAAGTTAAAGATTTGGAAATATTTCCTTTATTTAATTTTATAGCACAAATAATAACAACAGCTAGTAAAAAGATAATAGTAATAATAAATTGACTCATTTTCAAATAAGTCTCTATACTGTCTGATTTTGGGTCCAGATTTCCAACTGTGGTTAAATCTTTTTCTCGAGACCTATTTTTAATCCAATGATGTATCCCAACACCCGCACAAAGAACGATTCCTATAATTCCTAAAACTAGAATTTCTATTAAATAAGTCTGTGGAAGCTTTTCATCTCCTCTATAAAGAAAAAAGAAAATCGAAATAGTTAGAAGTAATCCTAAAACATAAAGATGATCTATTTTCAATAGAAAGTATTCTACCAGGTGTTTTGAATAATTTTTACTCTTATTTTTTACATAATTAGGAACTAAATTATTACCACTCTCCATTTTATAATGACCGATAAAAGATTCATTGTTTAAAAAATTTATATTAAAAATGTTCAAGAATCCTCAGCAGCAATCTCTTTTACTTGGGGGTGTTAATACGGCAGGATTGTTGAGTTTAACAGCATATACTATTAGAAACTTGAACGAAACAAATGCTTCTTTATTAGAAATGAGACAAGAATTAGAACAAATCAAAGGAACTTTTTCTGAAAATAATAAGAGGTCTAATGTTGCTTTTTCTAGGTTAAACCAGAGAATAGAAGAAAATGTTCAGATTGTAAACAATCAAAATCATTTATTGGAGGGGGTTAAAAAACAAGTTAGGAAACTGAAGGTGGGGGAATTGACAGAAGTCAAGAGAAATTCTGTTGTTAGAGAAGAACCTTCTCCTGTAGAAGAAGTCTCTTCTTCAGAAGAAGAGGAAGTAGAAATTGTAGCTCCTAAAAAAAGATTAGAGCAGGTCGATGAAATTACTTCGGCTCTCAATGCTTTGATGAGTTAATATTCAATATATAATATTGAATATTATAACAAAGATGAATTGAACTGGTTGTGAACCAACATGAATTCCACATTACCTTCCAAATCTTCCAAATTTTTAGTGTTAGTATAAGTACAAGTGGAACGTAAACCTCCAAGTAAATCATCCACAGTTTCGCTCAATTCTCCTCTGAACGGAATCTTCAAACATCTACCTTCCGATGTTCGATATTTATTAACCCCGTTGTAATTTTTCTTCATGGCGTGACAAGAACTCATTCCGTAAAAAAGTTTAAATTTCCTTCCATCTTCCTCAATTACTTCTCCTGGGTTTTCTTTGTGACCAGCAAAGAGACCCCCAATCATGACAAAATCAGCCCCAGAACCAAAAGCCTTTCCCAAATCTCCAGGACATGTGATACCTCCGTCAGATAAAATTCTTCCGCCGTGTTTTTTAGCCTCTTCTGAACATCTTTGAATAGCACTCAATTGAGGCATCCCAACACCTGTTTTAATTCTGGTGGTACAAGCACTTCCGTTACCGATTCCAACTTTAACCACGTCAACTTTACCGTTCAAAATTAATTCTCGGGTCATCTCTTCAGTGACAACATTTCCAGCAATGATGATTTTATGAGGAAAATGGTCTCTAACTTTAGCACAAAATTCTACAAATTTTTCCATATACCCGTTAGCAACATCAATACAAATCATCTTAAAATCAACCTCTTCTGAAATATTTACTAAACCTTTTAATTCTCTGTCGCTGAAACCGATAGAAATTGCAAATAAATCCCCTTTACTCCATAAAGTTTCTCGGTTATTTTTATACTCTTCTAACTTGACAAATTTATGAAAACATGTCATCATTTGATATTTTGACAAAGTTTCAAAAACGGCAAAAGTTCCAACAGTATCCATATTTGAAGCCATAATCGGAAGACATTTGATTTTTTCTTCTGTATATTTAAAACTAAATTCTCTGATTAGATTGACATCTTTTCTGCTAGTCAGTTTGGTCTTTTTGGGCTTTATCAGAACATTGTTAAAATCAAGACACGTTTCCATTTTTTACTTCTTTTTTATTATAGTTTGGTCAACTGTCCCAAAAGAAATAATACTAAAAAGGTAAAATTTATATATTTATGTTATTAAAGGTAGCCCTTTCTTCTATCATATCTCATGGAACAATGGATTTTTATTTGATGAAAAAATTAAATGTATTACTTCTCTACATTCTAAATATTTTTGTTTATAACTACTTTCTAATGTTTAACAAAGAAATTTTCATGGCTTTTTTTTATTTATTGTCTTGTTATCATTTTGGGAAAGATTTTGAAATTATGACACAGGACTCGGGTGGTCTGGTTAATTGGGCAGGTCCATATATGTTAGCAATAACAGTGGATTGTATTGACGGAATTAAAGTATGGCACAATGTTTTAGAATTTATCGGTTTGGATATAGTATCATCTTCTGCTTTGATTAATTTGGTTTTTTGTATCAGAATGATTTCTATGACTGGGATAGTTTTCACTCAAAATCCAATGGTAATACTTTTTTGTTGCGGAGCAACTATAGTTAATAGTTATTTAACTTTGTATCAATCTGTTATTTTGTATATGTCAACAATTCATGTTCCATTGGCTTTATGTCAATTTTATCGAAGTTTTGGTTTGACACCAATTAGAATTTGGTTCTTTTTTACTATTCTCCTTTCTTCTATGAAATGGGATGTTATCATTAATGAAAATATATCAACTTCTATAATATCTATGACTATGTCACATATGATTTTGATTTCTATCTTTCAATATTAATTTGTATTTGAATTTAAATACAAATGTAATTAATGTTAGAAAATAAAAAATTAATATTTTTTGATTAGCATTTTACCCATACTAATAGTTTCTGAAGGTTCTTGAATATCTTCTATGACTTCCATAGTAACTTCTTCTTTCATTTCTGCTAAAATTTCTTTCTTCAGTTCTTCTCGTAATTCAGATATCACCTTTTCTCTAATTTCTTCTCTTCTAATTCTGTTTTCTTCTTCTTTTTTTACTTCTAACTGGTCACAGTCTTCAGTGCAAAAACTTTTGTCTCCAGTCCACATAGCTAGAGCGTCTTCTATGCTGTAAAGTGTTTTTCCTAGTCTCAAATTAACTTCATTGTGAAAGTTAACCGTCCAATGAAACATGGAATATTTATTTTTATCTTTTACCGCATCCATTAAAGGGTGACGAGAGACATATTCTTTGGCATGATTTTTACATTTTTCACATGGAAAATTGGCAATATCAAGGGCGATATTCCTGGCAATTTCTGCTTTTTTCCTGGCATTGTCTGAATGAACAGACTTCAAATGCCAGGAAGCCCAATACCCAGGACCTAAATATTTGGGATCAGTAGACATTTTTATAATTATAAAGTTATTTATAATTATGTCAACCTTCTTAAGAAAGGTAGTAAATTTAATCTTCTCGAATCATCGGGAAATCAGAACCATCATCGTGGTCTGTCATATTATATTCCATTACTATTTCATCTTCATCTTCAGTAGATTTCTCCTCCCACAAAGAAACAAAATTCATCTTGCTGAAAACTTCTTGAATTTTTGCATTCTCTTTATTTATATCCTGTAAGAAATTTGGAATATCTTCGGAAACTAAAGAAAATAGATATTCGGAGTGACCATCTTTATTTTTCATGAAAGAAATATCTTTGTATTTGCTCCTCTCCAAAAATTGAGTTATTTCGGTTTCTAATTCAAAAGATTCATCACTAAATACAATATTGATATAATTTTCTAACTTAATACCATTTTCTTGACCAAATACACTAGTCCAAATTTGAAAATTTTGAGCTTCTGAAGGAACTAAATAATAGTAAGAACACCCAATATCTTTCAAATTTATATTTCTTAAATTTCCTTTGTTAAATAACATAACTTCACCTCCTGTATAATATTTGGTATTTTTCTTTAGTCTTTCTACATCTTCTTCATTATCAATAGAAACAACTAAAATATATAAAATTGGTTTCTGATTTATTTTGGGCTTTAGATAAACGAAAGCTCTTTCCAATGCATCTTTGGGAGAACATCTAGGTGTGACCAGATTGTGATATTTATTAGGAACTTTTAGAGCTCTGATTAGTAACTGTTGGAAAGGATAAGAGTTAAATAATTTGAGGAGATAGTTATAATTTTCAACAAAACAACATTCTTTGTCCCATTTCATATTACTATTCATACTCATAAATTGGTTGAGAATACTAAGATTCATTCTATCTATTCCAACCAAATTTTCTTCAAAATGAACACCAGATTCCATTTCAGATAATGGTTTGTGAAGTAAATGAGAAACATTTCTTTCAGTACTCAAGTTGATAATTCTTTCAGGTTCAACACCAAGAAGATGAATCTTTTTGACAGTCAAAATATAAGGGAGTAAATCAAAATCCCACATCGGAAAAGTAGCAATAGCAAAATTAACAGTGAACCTGTTAAAAAACTGAAGCAGGTCTGTGTGACCATCTCTTTCCGGAACAATAACAACAACATTAATCTTTTGATAAGAAATCAAAGCTTTCAGAATTTCGATTCCTTTTAATCTATCTTTCATGACAAAAACAATTAAGTCATCAATATCTCCTCGTAATTTATTTTCTCTAAAAACTAGACAGGAATCACTAATAGCTTCTTCTGTCATAAACTTTTTATCAAATTCTTCTACCGAGTAGGAATCACCGTTATAATCCAATTTGGTATTGTCAGAAAAATTAACATCCGGGAAATAATATTGAATAACAGATTTAGAATGAATATGACCTTTAATAGTTCCAACTTTAAGATAATATTCTTTTCTGGAAAGCATACTCCTAGATTCTGGATAGTTTTCTTCATAGAATTTTTCATCCATCTTGAAAACAAAAGCCTCGCCAAATTTGGAATACCACTTATTCTGAAATTTAATCCATTGCTCTTCCAAAGTAAGTTGAGTTTCTTTCTTATCACAACTACTCCATTGATGGGCAAGTAATCCTTTGCCCATAATACAGCATTTACCTCCATTCAATCTAATCTGAACACATAAATCAGAATCTTCACCCCAGAAAGGAGTAAATTGGTCATCCATTTCTAAAAATCCTCCATGTTTCTTTAGAATGGAAGTTTTGAAACCATGAAACCAACCAGCCACTTCATGAACAAAACGAAGCTGGTCTGGTTTCTCAGGAGAATCGTGATTGATGATATTTTCTCGTTCCATAGAAGGGAAATAAGGATGGTCTCCGCCACCACCTCCAACTAACATCATATCTTCAATATCAAGAGCCTTGTAAAAGACTTCTAGAAACCCAGAAGGGTTGAGGATAATAACATCGGAATCAAAGGAAGCGATGTAATCTCCTTCTGCCATATCGTAAAGAAGTCTTCTCCCGGTGGCGATTCCGTGATTGACATCACTGTAGACAACACGAAATTTCTTGACTTGATTATCAAGAGAAGCTAGAAACTGCTTGAGTTCGACTTGATAAGAACCGTTATCTAAAATAATAAATTCTTTGATTCGGTCATCAGTAATTAAGAGAAACATACTAGACATACATCTCATAAATTTCTCAAAATTGTTGTAAGTCAACATGACAATGGAAATAGAACCAGACATGATTTATATTTTTTTGTTATTTTCTCTTATATTGTTTTCATTATTTGTTGTGAAATAATGAAAACAATATATTGTATAAAATGAAAAAGAGAAATGATACCATAACAAACAAACTTTAGTAAAATGAAAGATTGTGGATGTTATTATTTGGTAGATGTTACCCAAGGGAGTAAAGATTGGCTCTATATGAGAAAAGGTAGAATTACCATGTCAAATATTGGTAAAATCGTTGGTCATGCTCCCTATTGTACCTTGTCACATGAAGATTTAGGAAAATGTTTTCGAGGGCTTTTGAAAGAGGATTTTTCCGATGAAGCTAAGAAAAGAATGGATTTAGGAAACCAGTATGAGCCTGTGGTCAGAGATGCTTTAGCGAAAAAACTTGGTGTTGAAATCAAAGAAACCGGATTTGCTATTTGGAAAAAAGACCCTCGGTTTGGAGCTTCTCTTGACGGAATCATTAATGACGATATTGGAATTGAAATCAAATGTCCAGCAAAAATGTATGGACCTATTAAAAATTTCTTAGAAAGAAGAGAAAAAGGAGAAGCTAAAGAAGATGAAATTGGTCATATTTGGAAGTCTCAGTATGACCAAATTATTGGAAACGGAGTGATAACAGGAAGAAAATGGATGATTTTCTGCGTTTATTCGATAGAAGAAAAAAAGATGTTTTATCAAAAAGTGAAAGTAGATTATGACTACTGGCACAACTTTTTGTATCCCAAAGCCTGTGATTTTTATGATAAATATATGGTATAGTATTTAAATATAAATACTATAATTACAAAATTGAAACCAAAATATTAAAAAATTAAAACAACACTATGATGGAGGGGGCATTAAAAAATCTTGTCAATCTTGATAATACTGTTGAAGTTCCAAGAAAGAAAAGTAGATTAGATATTGATGTATGTATCTCTTCCAGAACTTACTACCAAGAAGGGAAAAAATATATTCTTAACGACAAGGATAGAAAACCCCCGCCTTCTAAAAATGATGTATTTGAATGGATTTGGTGGGAAGGAAAATGGATTAGAATGTTTAATGATGTTTTTCTTCCCAAGGAAACTATCATTCCAAAGATAATTAAACTTGCTAAATGTAACTATATTTGATTTATTTTTAAATCAAATTTAAATCAAAGAGGGAAAATTAGGAGGTGGAACTCCTGGAATCAAATCTCGTGTATCTAATTTCTCCAAAGTTTTAGTTGTCAAATTCATGTATCTATCAGTAGACCTATCAATCATTGGTTCTACAGCTAGAAGCAAATATTTGCCTCTACAACACATTCTCATGATACCCAATTCGGTTAAAATTTCAGCTCCGTTTCTACCTTTAACCAATTCAGAATAGTATTTTCGAAAATTTTTTCCAATTTTCACAGTATCTTCTTTTTCATCTCTGCAAGAACAAGTGTCATTACAGAGACTATAAAACCAAAGCTCGTGTTTTTCTTCTTGAGTCATTTTGTAATGATTTTATAATTATAAAATCATTTTCATTTAAAAACCGTCATAATAAAATGGCAAGCTATTTTGAAGCAGATGTTCAGCATATAAAAGAGGAAGATAAGAAAAGGATTAATTTTTTAGATAGGAGAAAATTTCGAGGACAACAAAGTGATTATGAGAAGACTTTAAAAACATTAATAGAAACATTTCTTTTTTTCGGAGTAACAGATAGTATCAAAGTTTCTAATCAACTAATGTCAATCAAACTTATTTATCAATTAAATAAAAATTTATTGGTAATGACATATTTATATTTTAAAAGTAAAGGTTTTGAACTGTCTAACACTTTTCTTAATTTTGATGAAGATTTTCAAGAGATTTTAAACACAGCTAGTAGATATGGGATATTTAAAAAATTATTTGACAAAAATTTGGAATATTCTTTCCGACAAGATTTTATTATGTATTTGTTTATCTTGAATGATTTCAAAGAAGAAATAGAAAGTTCAGAAAGTAGTTCTGAATATTACGAAGATTCTTTAGATTATACTATGGAAGATATTTATGATGAAACAGAAAAAATGTCGAAAGATAATATGGATTATGCTGAATAAGGTATGGAATAGTAAATATGATAAATTTGATATAGAACCATCAGCAAACCTATTCCTAAAATTACAAAAGCAGTAATACCTGTTCCGTCAATATCAGAATTGGAAATATCTTTTTGTTCTTTCTTTAGTTGAGTATAGAAAATAGAAACTATAACAGTTAGGTAAACCAAGAAGAAGAATTGTAGAATAATAGATATTCTTAAATTTCTCATTACCATTATGTCTAACATTTTTATAATGTAAAATTATAAAAATATATTTAATTTATTGGCATTAAAGAAGCATAACCTCCTTCAGAATATTTGAAAAATTCTAAATAACCTTTGTTATCTATAATATATTTATTCACTATTTTGATTTTGTCATTAATTTTAGCATAAACTATATAAGAGTATTCTTTTTTTATTTGATATGGGATTTCATTTTGAGTTAAATAATTTAAACATTCTTGTTTATCTTTCAAATAAATAGCTTTATTAATTTTAGTCTTTATAAATTCTTTTAGATTTTCGTAATTCCAACCAGTAAATTCTTCCTTTATAAGAGATAATTTTTTCCAAATCGAATGAGGTTTAGTCTTATAAATATATTTAGTTCCAACAACAGCCCATAGTAAACTATTCATAAAAGAAACAACAAAAGATTGTTCTTCGTTATTTTGAACATAATAAGCAGTTTTAACTTCTGGATTATACCAAAAGAAACTTTCAGTTTTAATTATATCTTCTTGTTCATATATACTGTTTTTATTTCTATTTATTTCTATATTCTTTTCTTTCCATAAAATAAATTTATCTTGTCCTGTAATTATTTCATTAAATTCATTGTATTTAAAATCTGTTTTGTTTTGATAATAATTTAATATAACTTCTTGCTTCAGAGTATAACCAACGAATTTTCTGAAGCAAGAAGTTATATACATATTTACATGTTCATATAACTCTGGGTAAAGATAAATCATATTTTTTTCAAAAACCCTAGGAAGATATTTACTCAAATATTTAATTCCATCTATTGTATTTTTTATATTTTTTGGAAATCTTGGAGGTATATTTATGTAGTTGACAGAAAATATCTTCTTGTCTAATTTTTCATCTTTCATAAAATATTTTTTACTCCACTTTTCATAATCCATATCTTGTTCTAAAATATATAACCATAGAATTGATTGAGTGAAGATGTGAGCATTTCTTTTACAAATTTTTATATTTTCATAAAGTCTAACTTTACTGTTTTTATTTAAAATTACTAAATAGTCTTTACATATCATTTCATTTTTTTCAATTTCTCCAGAATAAACAAAAAATCCTTGTTCAAAATCATTGAGAGGATACCATAACCCTTCGCTTCCTTCTTTGTAATTATTTCCAAATAATTTAACAATATCTTTTTTAGGTGCATCAAATATTTCATCAGAAACAGGAGCGTTAAATGGAAAAGTGGGTTTACAGAAAATTGTCATTATCTTGTCTTCTCCGTATTTTAAATTATAAGAAAATGTTCTTCCGGACCTATTAATTTTTTGAGAAATTACAGAATAATCTCTCAGTATTTTCCCCCAATTTATATTATTATAAGGGTTCTTTCTGATTTTCAGATTTCTATTTTCGACTATATAATAAGTGTTTTCCGAGTATATTTTGCTTTTAAAATATTTATTGTATTTAGGTGGAAAGATATATTTAGAATTAGTGTCTTTCATTATTTCTTCGGTCTTAATAATTTCGTAAACACTGAATTTATTTTTCCTGAGATGTTTTAAAATTAATATACAAGGCAATTCTTCTCTGATTTCTCTGATATGATACCTATCATTTTCCGGTATTTCTAAATAAGTTGATTCTGTATCCTTATCATATACAAAAACATATATGTTAACACAAAACATAAATTCCATTAATCTATAAAATAATTTAGAGTCTTTCTCTTTACCCTTATCTTTAAGAATATTATTAATTTCTTCTTTATTATAGTTATAAGTTTCTTGGTTTACTAATTCTCTATAATTTTTGATAAAATTTAAAATAGGAAATTTGTCATTACCAATATTATTTATCATAGCATTAAAATAAGTTATTTTTTTATTTGAATCGTATGTTTGGTAAAATCCAGTAACGTAATTAAAAAATTCTATATAATTTGAAGGTAATTTTTCTTTGTCGAATATTTTTTCGTATTCTTTACCTATTTTAAAGAAAACAAAGAAAAAGGAAGACGGATTATTTTTCATAACCCCTTCTCTAATAAATTTATTGTTTTCTATTTCTCTCAATGTTTTTTCTATGTTTTCCGGAAGATATCCTTCTCTGTCAATACTTAAAATTTTATTCGTTTTGAGTATCCCTTTTCCTTTTCCTTTGTATTCTTCTCTAGAAGCCCAATATGTATTAGGTTTTTCCCTAATCTTATCATAATCTTGGTATAAATCTTCTGGGAAATTAGAAATATTACAACATGGGACCAACGGATATTCCGATGCATTATCAGGGTTTTGTCGAAGTGTCAAAATGGGATATTCGTCGTCTGGACAAACATAGTAATCTTTAGAAACTTTTTGAGTTGACTCCTTTGGTGGAAATAAAACCACATTTCTCTTTTTCCCATCAAAGGTATAATTTTCCCAATCGTTTACATCTTCTTCGGGAATAATAATTGGTTGTTTTTGGCAAGTACAACTTCTGGCATAATAATTTTTGGAAAATAAATTTTTGTTTTTCAAATACAAATTATCTATTTTCTTTTTATATTTCTGTGTTTCCTTAATATCTCTATCTTCTTCTTT
>Ga0070754_10002668_pt1 | contig 12975 bp, 7 predicted proteins | sample VirMetDEL_Sep_01_FD_75181 | JGI IMG/M metagenome (GOLD analysis project Ga0070754, IMG submission 75181) | Aqueous microbial communities from the Delaware River and Bay under freshwater to marine salinity gradient to study organic matter... | ecosystem: Environmental > Aquatic > Marine > Coastal... | reverse complement strand
TCCAGAGACAGTTAAGTTTCCTTTGTCCGAAGGTAAGCATACAATCACTGTAGAAGTAGAAAATAAATCTAACATCACTCTTAAGAAAGTAGATAAAAAAGTATTCAGTACATCTGATTGGTTAACTCCACTTCCAACTACAACAACTACAACAACATCTGAAACCACTACGAACGAGGAGTGGGAAAGAATTGATGATGCTTTTGTCCCTCCTGTATCGGGAACTGGTCGTAGTTCAACAACAATAACAATACCTGGTGACGCATCATTCCACAGATATGATGAGGGAACTTATTATAAAGGAACGCAAATAAGAACTGGTGGGGATTGGAATAATACAGATCCATACACAAATTATATTGAATGGGACTCCGATACAAGATTGACTTTGGGAAATTATCATCCCGAATCGAATGATAGATTTGCCATAGCTGTTTGGAAAAAAAGAGTAACCACAGAAACAGGAACACAAACTGTAACTACAACAACTCCTGTGGCAACTGCCAGTCAGTCTCCCTCTGCAAAAGGTGTTGTCTATGCTGGTCCAACTCAGATTACAAGTTACAAGAAAGGATTCTTATCTCCTGTATTCCAAGATGTAAACATAAAACCAAACGAAGAAATTCAAGGTAAAACTTGGGTGATGCGTTGGGAAAATGTTGACTTCCCAGTTGATGGTAGATACAAAATTAAAACAGAAGTTGATGATAGTGCAGAAATTTTTGTTGATGGAGAGTTAGTAGCTCAGGCATCTCTTGGAGTTCGTTCAACAAATACTGACCCCAATCGATATGCTGAATTCACTGCAACCGCAGGAAAAAGAACAGTTGAGATTAGATTGAGTAATATTCGTATTGCTAACACTGGATTCCAAGAAAATCCAACTGTCATTAAGGTTGATATAACAGTTCCTATTGATGTAGAAACGGGCCAAGGTTTGTCCTGGCAATTAAACCCTGTTGGAATTTCTGCAATCTTAATCCCACCACCATGTCCACTGGAAGTTGTTGGAAAGGGAAAGGTGTGTAGAGTTGTCGTTGATGATCCTGGTAATGGGTATCCCAAACCACCAGATAGTGGTACTGGAGACAACACATATCCAGTAACTCTTGAACTTGATGGTATTGAAGTTGTAAACCCTGGTATTAACTACAATTGTGGTGTTGATCAAATTGTACTTCAACCAAGTAACGGTGCTTCCTTGTCTTATGAGTGCGATACCTTCGGTCGAATTGTAAAAGTAAATGTTGATAGACCAGCAAGAGGTTTCACAAGACAACCAACCATCACAATGCCATCTGATACCGGTGTGAACTTCCAAGCAGTTCCAAGGTTCCGAGTTGTCAGAGATCCTGTTGGTCCAGAAATCCTACAAGAACAAATCATTCAGGTAACTGACCTTGTAGGACTCAAGTTGACTGGATATGTCGGCGGCCGTGCATACTACGGATCTGTCTTCTATAAAGACGGTGTTCGTTATGCAGGTGTATATGAAACCCCTGGACAACTTATACAAGTTTATGATACACTACAAGAGAGTATTAATGCTGAGGTAACTACACCTCCATCTGCAATTCTCAGACAGGGTACTGATGTTCGCAGTAACAATCCAAGACTCAATATTCCTGGAACTCCAGATACTTTAACTTAAAAAAATGCCAGCACCCTCCTCCAAAAATAAAGTCAACGACAGACTTAATTATAATATTGATGCCGATAATGATGGGGTGATAACCTCAGAAGAAGCAAAGGCATTTAATAACCAAGCAAATCCTACAGACACTGCCAAGAATAACTACACTGGAATTCGTTATGGCAATGATCATGGATCACTTTCTTGCGGTCATATTCACAAACAAGGTGATGTAACTGCAGGAGTTTTGCTTCAGGGGAAAGACGGAAGACATAGTTTCTTCATGGACAATGATGGGCAACGAAAAGGTTGGACATCAACAATTAGTCCTGGCAATTATCAAGTTACATGTGGCGAGGATAACGAAGAAGCACAGGACTCGATGTTCCTTCATGCTTCAAACGGAAACATCGTTATTCTTGCAACCAATGGAAAACTGAGATTACAAGCAACTGATATTGAACTTGTTGCTGTTGGTGAAGGTGGTTCAAAGGGCAACATTAAGATGACTGCCACTGAGAATGTATCCATTGACTGTAAGAAGTTTCAGTGTAATGCAAAAACCTATTATAAATTATGTACATCAGGTACTGCAGAAATGGTTGCCAATAGTGTGATGCATCTCTATAGTCCTATTATAAAAGCCGTAACAGATGGATGTGCTCTTAAGGATTCTAAGAATAACCTCAAGAGAATCAATGATGAAAACAATCAAGTATAGGAGTAAAAATGGCATTTCAAGTCGATGATATTGTAGTTGGCGGACAGATGAAAACTGGGACAGGAATTTGTCCTGCCACAGGAGAAGGTCCAGTAAAAGTTAATGGATCTTCCATGATCGAAGGTCCTGTTGTGATTGGAAATCCAACAACATTTCCATATCCATATGGAGCCCTGAACGTTGCTCCACTGACCAATGAAGATAATATAGTGCCACCAATTGTCCCTGGTGCAATGTGCTATGGACTCAATAATCCATATTCATTTTCTGTGTCTGGACCATCTGCATTAATGGGTAACGTTGACGTTGCTGGTAATGTAACTGCAATGATCAATGTTCAGGCACAAGGAGATGTTATTGGAAATTGTGGAAGACATCTTCTTTCATTGAAAAAAGATCTTCCTTTTGATATGCCTCACCCCAACAAAAAGGGATGGAGACTCCGCCACGTCTGCATTGAGGGACCTGAGATTGCCGTTTATTGTAGAGGAAGAGTTCCTGCAGACGGCATCATTCATCTTCCAGAATTTTGGGAAGGACTTGTAAATCCAGATGATATGTCTATTAACCTAACTCCTATTGGATGTTGGCAAGAACTTTTTGTCAAAGAAAAGCGTTGGGGAAAGCAGATTGTTGTGGCAAATAATGCAGGTGGCCCTATCAATGCTGACTATTATATTGTGGCACGTAGACTTGATGACGATCTTATTGTAGAATATGAAGGTGAATCTCACGAAGATTATCCTGGTGGTAACGAAGGATATTCATTCAACTTTGAACATAACTATGTCGAAGGACTGATCAGAGACATGGTATCAGAAACCGTTAAAAACATTGAGGAGAAAGAGTAATGGCAGGAGAATACGCACCAAGTGAAAGACCACCAGGTCCCGATTGTACAGACCGTGCTGCATGGGGAGCAGCATCTACACTTAATCAATACATCGCAAAGCAATTTATTAGATCTGAGGATGATTATCCTGCAGATGCATGTAGTCCTTACTATTATTCCAGAGCACAAATTGACAACTTTCAAGTCAACACTGCACTGACTGGTTCAGGAAATATTAACATCTCTGGCACAATTACTACATCATCTACAGTTTCAGCATCTGAAGTAACTGCTGGTGGTGTTACTCTCACCTCAAGAAAAGCATTTGATATTCCTCACCCAACGAAAGAAGGATATCGACTTCGCCATATTTGTGTAGAGGGTCCAGAGTCTGCTGTTTATTTCCGTGGCAGAGTAACTAATAAGAAAGAAATCATTCTCCCTGATTACTGGAAAAAGTTAGTTGACTGGACTACAATTACCGTCAATTTAACTCCAATTGGATCACATCAAAGTGTAATCGTAAAGCGTTTTGATGAAGAAAAAATCTATCTTCAGTCAAATGGGGGTATTCCGATCGATTGTTTCTTCCATGTTTATGCAGAGAGGGCTGACGGAGAGAGACTGATCGCAGAGTATGAGGGTGAGACCTTTGAGGACTATCCAGGGGACAACAGTCAGTATACCTGCAACAAATAGGTTGACACTGCCCCCGATCTGCCCTATAATAAGCAGGTAAACAAACAAACCCCATGCAAGAAGACTTCCTTTCCCGTTGCGTCGTTGATCCCGTCAAGCGCAAGTTCTATTTGTATTCTGAGCAGGGTGATGAGCGTGTCGTGGCCTGCGAAACCGTGGATCAGTTCATGTCCGTGCTTGAACTTGTTCGTGATAAGTGTGATGAAAGCACTCTTGCTTATTCCAATCCTCTCTGACTAAAATCGACTTTTAATTCCATTTTCGGCGGGAAAAAATCCCGGCAAATTTTTCATTCTGTAGGGTTTTCAAACACATGAGACCAGAAACACGTCAATCAATGGAAATGCTATTTTCTGCCAAATGGAATGTTCCAAAAGCAGCAGAGAACTGCAATCTATCATGGAAAGAGATGAAAATCACCTTCAATGAGTATTGTGCTTTTCATCCTCCAACTTATAAACCCGAGTAAGGTTTTATTGGGCGGGTAGTCCAACTGGTAGGAGACACCAAACTTAAAATTTGTACAGTGCGGGTTCGAATCCCGCTCCGCCTATTATCCTAAATATCCTTAGGGTATGGAAGAACCCATGAAATACCGCATAGATACAACATATGCTTGGTATGATCACCACGATGGAAGTGTTGTGATATTGGTTTATTTTATTCAAAATATTCCATTTACATTTGATGAACTTCCTGAAATTGCAAATAACTGCCCAGAAGTGGTTAAGGTTGCTGATAGTGAAAAAAGGTGGACTCCAGAAGAAATGTACAGGGCATCAATGTACTTGATGTTAGAAGAATGCCACCCAATGCTATATGAACTGGAATTAGAAAATCCAGAACTATTGCCTGTAGATTGATTGCCAACTTAGCTCAGCTGGATAGAGCAGGGTTTTTGTAAAGCTCAGGTCATCGGTTCAAGTCCGATAGTTGGCTTATAAAGGAGAAAAAATGAAAATTAATCTCTGGTACTGTAAACATATGAATTTATGGAGATGGACATTAGTTGATGACCGCCGCCCAGTATCAAGAATGGAATCTGGACAACAGTCAGATCTTCGTGTTGCAATGAGTGATGTTGCAAACACAGTAGAGTATATGTTAGAATCAAGATAAAGTAAGTAATTATACTCAAGTGAAAGATGATTTTTACATAGATAGAGTTAGTAAAGATGATATTAAAGATTTACTTTATACCCATCATTACTTAAAAGACGAATCTAAAGATTTTAAATCAGGGCATAATTATGGACTTTTCAAACGTACAGAGTGGGAATGTCCTCTTAGGATTGGCAAGTGCCTTGCTGCTTGCATTTTTACTGGCCTCCCTGTTCCAGAGATTGCCAGAGGAGCATTCGGGTTAGAACGCAATCAACAAGAAGGTCTATTTGAACTTTCAAGACTTTGTGTTGATCCAGAAATTCAGAAAGAAGAATATAACATAACGTCTTGGTTCGTGAGTCGTTGTATCAAGAGGTTCCGTAAAGATGCGGATGTTCGTGCTATTCTTAGTTATGCTGACTCTGCTCACCATAGTGGAATTATATACCGTGCTTGTAATTTCAAGTATTACGGGTTGACGGATTCTAAAAAGGATTTTTACTATTCTGATGGCACCAAACATTCACGGGGAAGTGTCAAAGGTGTTGATGGTGAATGGCGCGATAGAAGTAGAAAATATAGATATTTGATGGTCTTTGATAAGTCACTAAAGGTCTTGTGGAATGAGGAAAAGTATGGTAATATATAAATGTGTGAAGGAAGTGCGAAAAGGGTGACCTCTTTGAGGTTGCCCTTTTTTCTTATGATAAATAATCCATAACAGAACTTATAGTGCAAATAAGATGGGTCTTTCCAGGTTAGATAATTTTCTGAAGTCATCCAGAGGGACTATTCTCTATGTTAACCCAAATGACTTAGATTCTACAGATAGTATTGAAAACCAAGGTAATTCACTGACTCGTCCATTTAAGACGATTCAGAGAGCTCTGATGGAAGCAGCAAGATTTTCCTATCAGAGAGGACTTAATAATGATAGATTTGGAAAGACTACAATCTTGGTTTATCCTGGTGATCACATTGTTGATAACAGACCAGGTTATATTCCGGATGGACTGAATAATTACCGAACAAGAGCGGGGGCGATTACTAATGATCTTCCTCCATTCGACCTAACCTCAAACTTAAGTTTAGAATCTCCAGACAATGAACTCTATAAGCTTAATAGTATACATGGTGGTGTAATCGTTCCAAGAGGAACTTCATTAGTCGGTCTTGATCTCCGTAAGACAAAGATTAGACCAAAATATGTTCCAGATCCCGTTAATGATAATATTGAAAGATCTACCATCTTCAGAATCACCGGTGCTTGCTATTTCTGGCAGTACAGTATGTTTGATGCAGATCCTAACGGTGTCTGCTATAAGGATTATACAAAGAACACTTTCGTACCTAACTTTTCACACCACAAACTGTCCTGTTTTGAATATGCAGATGGCACAAACAATGTAGAAATCAATGATACCTTCCAGCAGTATTCTACGGCCCGTACTGATCTGGACATGTATTATGAAAAGATCAGTCTTGTTTATGGACAATCATCTGGACGTGCAATTTCTCCAGATTATCCAAGTGCTGGTCTTGATATTCAAACCAAGATTGATGAATATCGTATCGTTGGATCAACTGGTGCTTCTGTTGGAATCTCAAGCATCAAAGCAGGTGATGGCGTAACTTCATCTTCCACGATTACAGTAACCACAGACTCTGCTGTTGCTGGACTGGATGTTGATACTCCATTCCGTATTTCTGGAGTAACTGCAGACAGCACGATCTATAATGGTCAGTTTGTTGTCTCCGAAAAAGTAGATAGCACAAATATCAAGTACATTGTTCAAAATGCTCCAAATAATCCATTACCATCTACTACTGGAGCTTCATTAGTTCTACAGTCTGATACTGTTACCTCTGCATCTCCATATATCTTTAACATCTCTATGAGATCTGTTTTTGGTATGTGTGGACTCCATGCAGATGGAAGCAAAGCATCTGGATTCAAATCTGTTGTTGTTGCACAATTTACTGGTATTGGTCTGCAAAAAGACGACAAAGCATTTGTCAAGTATAATTCATCTACAGGAATCTACGAAGACAACACTGTCTCTGGTAATGAGACTCTGAGTACAGACTCCAGAGCCGTTTTCAAACCACAATATAGAAACTTCCACATCAAAGCATCGAATAATTCATTTATTCAGTGCGTTTCTATCTTCGCAATTGGATATGCAGAGCATTTCGTTGCTGAAAGTGGTGGTGATATGTCAATCACCAACTCCAACTCTAACTTTGGTGCAAAAGCACTGATTGCAGATGGATTTAGAGATGCGGCATTCCCTCAAGATGATAAAGGATATATCACACACATTATTCCCCCAAAAGAAGTTCCTTTAGCAGAATCTGCAATTGAATTTGATGCTATTGATGTTCTGAAGACTCTTCCATCAGGATATTCTTCTGTTGGTGTTGGTTCGACTGGTAACCTCTATCTGTATGGTAGAACAAACAAGGACGTTCCACCAGAAAACGTAATTGATGGTTATAGAATTGGCGCAAAAGGAAATGACGAACTGAAAGTTCTTGTATCTTCTGCAGGATCTGTAACTGAGTATAAGGCACGTATCGTCATGCCTAACTCTCAGTCAAGTTCCGAAAAGATCTTTGCCGTCAATAGAAGTGCCACAGGTATTAATAGTATTGGTGTTTATAGTGATGGCGGAGCAGACAATGTTATTACTCTGACAGCATCTCACTCTTTCTTATCAGGTGAATCTGTTCGTATTATTAGTGATAGTGGACAACTTCCCGATGGAATTGAAGCAAATAGAGTTTATTATGTTCAAACAACTGGACTTGCTGCAAACAATATTAAACTTGCTAAGACATTCCAAGATTCTTTAAGTGGTTCAAATCCACTTACAATTAATGAAAAAGGTGGAATTTTAAAAGTCGTAAGTAGAGTCACCGACAAGAATGCTGGTGATATTGGCCACCCAATCCAATATGACACCACCAACTCTCAGTGGTATATTAAGGTATCTACTGCATCAAGTGATAATACTCTCTATCCAATTGTAGTTGGATTTGGTTCTACTGGATTTGGTGTATCAACTCCAAGAACATTCTTCAAGAGAAGATCTGATAATAGAAATGCTACTGACACTCTCTATAGAATGAGATATGTCATTCCTGCATCTTCTGGTGGAACTGTTGCAAGACCTCCTGTTGAAGGATTTGTTCTTCAAGAATCCAACATAGGTATTGGAACTGCAAATTCAGAGATTCAAACATATTTTGGTAGTGGATCAATTTCCAATATCAATCAACAGAGAAACTTTAGATTTATTGCCAACGCAACATATTCAAATGGTGTTGCAAGTTTTATAACTGAACTCCCACATGACCTGTCTGTTGGTTCCAAAGTTCAAATCGTAAATGTAACCAGTGCTAACAACACAACTGGTGCAGGTAACTCTGGATTTAACTACACAGTAGATGTCACTGGCATTACCAGTGCTAAGATGTTTACTGCAGGTATCGGAACAGATCCTGGAGCATTCAGTAATGATACTTCCACCAGAACAACTGCACTTCCTTTCTTCAAAAAGAAAGAATTTGCAGATTCTCTCTACATCTATAGAACTGAAGAAGCTCAACCATATAAAGTTGGAGAGCAAGATGGTATTTACTACATTACCGTTCTTACTACAAACGAAAAACCAACATTATCTCCATTTAATAACGAAAAGTATTCACAACCAGTTGTATCTCTGTTCCCACAAATTCAGAGAGATGATCCAGAATCCGATCCTCAAGAATCACGTTGCTTTGCAAGATCTGCCGTAATTGGTGATGTTGTAGTAAACGATCCAAGAAAGAGCATTACTAAGGAAGCAGCAAACAGATACTTTAAGGCTAATGATATTGGTGTTGGAGTTACTGACATCAAGTCTTTCGGAACTGCTGGTACTGCACACACCGTTAATACTACGATTGATCATGGTCTGAATAGAATCGTTACTCTTGGTATCACCAGTGCTGGTTCAGGTTATGGTGCCGCAGATTCTACATTCTATAATGCAACCTTAGTTGGAACAGGATACTCTGATGTAGGTAAGCACGCTACTGCTAAGATTACCACAGGTTCAAGTGGAGAAATCACCGCAATTACCATCATGGATGGTGGTAGTGCATATGGCATTGGAAACTCCATGTTCGTTAGTGGTATTTCCACTTATGCTGGATTTAGTTCTGCTATTGTAACAGTTGAGAGCATCTATAATAATGTAGGCGATACTGTTAGAATTAGTGGAGTCAGTTCTGAAGGATTCATTGATTATAACCAACTCTATAGAATTACTGGTATTCCTGTTGGTGGAGCTACTTCAATCACTGTTGCATCTGCATCCTCAGTTGGTAACTACACCGAAACTGGTATTGGTGCAACAAATGCAACTGGAGCATTTGTACAATTAACTGGTGAGACAGTTGGAATTACAAGTCTGACCTTTGATGCAAACTCTGGTATTGCAACTGTTGCAACCGATAATAGACATGGATTGAGTGTTGATCAGAAAATCACGATCACTGGAGCAACGGGTGCTGGTTCAAACGTTTATAATGGATCCTTTGTTGTAACAGAGATCGTTGGAACTGGTGGAACTGGATTCTCAGTTCGCATTGGTGTTGGAACAACTGCACCAGAGGTCGCAGGAACTCTCTTTGGATTAAGAGATGGACTCTCCTCAAATGATGGTGTTATTACTGCAGATAATGAAAACCTGAACGGTAGAATGATTCCAACTTATGCAGGAATCACTACAACTCTGTCTGCTGCTGTTATCAATGCAACAACAGATGAAATGAATATTACTAATATTGACAAACTTGATATTAGAATTGGTGACTTCTTGTCAATCAACGATGAATTGGTCAGAGTCAAGACAACTGTTTCTGGCAACCCAATCAATGTCTTCCGTGGCGTTCTTGGAACCAGACCAACAGCACACTCTCTCAATGATGTTGTAAGAAGAGTTAAGGTCAATCCTGTTGAACTCAGAAGACACTCTATCAACAGAGCATCTGGTCATACATTTGAATATGTTGGTTTTGGTCCTGGTAACTACTCTACTGCATTACCAGATCGACATGATCGTCAGATAACATCAGCAGAGGAACTTCTTGCACAGTCAACCAAACGTCAGGGTGGAATTAACTTCTACACTGGTATGAATGATAAGGGTATCTCTTATTCTGGAAATAAGAGACTCAGCACAATCACTGGTAGAGAAGAAGTATTTGATACTCCATTCCAAACAATTGAAGGAGAAGATATTAGTGTTCTCCCAAGTCTCAACATCATCACTCCTGTTGAAGGTAGATTTAGACGTTCTGTACAGGTAGAAGGTGGCCCAGATAACAAAGTATCCTCACAGTTTAATGGTCCAGTTATTGTTAACAACAAACTGACTGTCAACTCTGTCAAGGGACTTGAAGCAAATAACCTGTTCTTGCAGGGAGATGCTACTGTTTCCAGAAAGTATACTGTTGGAATTGCAACACCATCCCTTGCAGGTAACCCAGGTGATTTAGTTTATAATGCCAACCCAACTGATGGTGGATATGTCGGTTGGATCTACAGTGTTCAGAACGATTGGCGTCGTTTTGGTGGAATCAGTCTTGAGACCAACTCTAATGTCATGGTATTTGACAAGGTTGGTATCGGAACCACCACCCCAGGCACAGCCACATTTAAAGTTGGAGCAGGAAGCACACAACTGACTGTTGATGGTGATGGTGTTGGTATTGGAACCACAGCAAATGGATATGACTTGCACGTCTTGGGTGACACTAATATTGGCGGTAACATCAACGCAGGTATTATCACTGGTACATTTGTTCATGGTGATGGATCCAATCTGACAAACGTCAACGTATCTGCTGCTGGTTGGACAAACGCAAGTGGAGTTCTCTATAACACCAACCTCACATCTGTTGGTATTGGAACCTCTGTAAGTTCTGTCACTCTGACCGTTGGCGATTCGGTTGCAGGAATCGGAACAACCACACTTCTTGTTCATGGACAAGGTACATTTGTTGGTATTCTTACCACTAAAGATGCAATTGTTGTTGGTGTTCTTACTGCATCAGGATTTGACCTCAATAGTTCTTCTGGAAGAATCACGGCAGGAATCATCACTTCAACCAATATCAAGGTAGGAAGTGCTGCAACAACACTGATGACAAATGGTTTGAATGTTGGTATTGGTTCAACCTTACCTACATCTAAACTTGATATCAACGGACATACCTTCTTCAAGACATATTCTGAAAGAGTTAAGTATCTTGATATTTCATCTAATGTTGTTGTCGTTGACCTTTCACAAGCACAAACATTTATCTGTACTGCAACTTCAAACATCACTCAGTTTACTTTAACAAATGCACCTTCTGGATCAACATCATTCACACTGAGAGTTGAGCAAGATTCAACAGGCAGTCGTGCTGTTGGTATAGATACATTTAAGACTACTGGTGGAGTTTCAATTCCTGTCTACTGGCCAGGTAATGTTGTTCCTCAGGTTACAACAACCGCAAGCAGAGCAGACATTTATTCATTCAAGATCTTTGACGGCGGTAATGTAACTTCATCTGGTCTCTACGGTGTCGTAGGCGGTCAAAACTTCCAGAACTGATAAAAAATGGAAAATAATTTCTTCCGAAGAATCCCAACAGATCTGGACCTCAATGGTCCAGTTCTGGAGTATACGACTCAACCATCAGATGCATCTGGAGATAAAGATGCATCTGTAACTTTTACGGTTGCAGCACAAGCATTATTTCCTGGCGACTCTGGTGCCGAAGATGGGGGAACAATCACATATCAGTGGTTTGAAGTTGGAGTTGGAGCTCTATCAAATGGAGGGCAATTCTCTGGAGTAACAACAGTAACACTTACTGTAAGTGATTTAAGAACGCCACAAGATCAAGGAAGAAAATTCTATTGTGAAGTAAGTTATTCTCCAAATAATGAATATGGCACTACTGGTAGTGGAACTGGAACTGCTGTCAACCAACCACTCAAGTCCAATGAGGCAACCGTCTCAGTAAATCCAGAACTTGAGATTATTGCACAACCGACTGATAGAACTGTTGGAGAAAATGTTACTGCAACATTTTCAATTAATGCAGGACTGACGGATGATACTTATTTAAGTGATGGAGCAGTTATATATCAATGGTATGTTGGTGTTGGAAATGCAACTCCTATATTAGTTTCTGATGGAACTGTTCAGACAACAAATATTACTTCTGAAGTTGTAACTGTTGAGGAAGAGGGTATTGCATACGATACAGAAACATTCACTGAAAGTCAAAGTTTTAATAGTGATGGAACTATAAATATTCCTCCTACTGGGTACGATGTAAGTTTTACGATTGCTGGTGGTGCTGGAGGTTCTGGTGGTGATGATGCTGGAGGACCTGGAGGTAGTCCTGGTTCTGGAAGAGTTGGAACCTTTACTGTTCCAGAACCAACTGCAAGAGGTCAAAGTCTTACTTTTAGAGTAGGAAGTCAAGGTGGTGGCGGTGGAAGAGGAAACTTCCCCTCATATGGTAGACCTGGTGGTAGCAATATTGCACCTGGCGGCCGTGGTGGTGGTGCGGGACCTCGTGGATGGTCTGGTGGTGGAGGAGGAGGCGGTGGTGCCTCTGGTGTCGTTCGTGGTGATGGTATTTTACTTGCTGTCGTCGGTGGTGGCGGCGGAGGTGGTGGTGGTTCTCACAACTCGGGAACAGCACCTGGCGGCGGTCATGGTCTTGGAGTTGGAGGAAGTCCATACACTTCAACAATCGGTACTGCATCTGGTGGCGGTGGTGGAGACCAAGGTGATGATGGTGGCGGAGGCGGTGGTGCTGGGGGTGGAGTTGCACCAGCAAGAGGTGGTGGCGGTGCAGGAAGAGATAATACAAGTCCAGGTCGAGGAGGAGATGGCGGTCGTTCGGGATATCGTTCAGACTATATCAACTTTA
>Ga0070754_10002666_pt1 | contig 12977 bp, 12 predicted proteins | sample VirMetDEL_Sep_01_FD_75181 | JGI IMG/M metagenome (GOLD analysis project Ga0070754, IMG submission 75181) | Aqueous microbial communities from the Delaware River and Bay under freshwater to marine salinity gradient to study organic matter... | ecosystem: Environmental > Aquatic > Marine >... | reverse complement strand
GGCAACTGAGCGAAGGTCTTGCCGAACGCGGGGATGAACATCACCGGGTCGAAGCCGAAACCGCCATCACCCACCGGCTCGCGCGTGATGAGCCCGGGCGCGCGGCCCGTGGCCACCAGTGGCTCGGGGTCGTCTGCGCTGCGCAGCGCCACCAGCGTGCTCACCAGGGCGGCGCGCCGGTCGGTCACGGCATCCATCTGTTCCAGCAGGGCTCGCACGTTGTGGTCGTCGCCCTTGGGGTAGCCGAACTGCGTGGCGTAGTAGGCCGTGTCCACTCCGGGCAAACCTCCGAAAACGTCCACGCAAAGGCCGGCGTCATCGGCGAGCGCGGGCAGGCCGCTCACGCGAGACGCATGGCGAGCCTTGGCGAGCGCGTTCTCGACGAAGGTGCGGTGCGGTTCGGGCGCCTCGGGAATGTTCAGGTCCGATTGACGCACCAGTTCCACACCCAGCGGGGCGAACAGCGCCTGCAGCTCCGCCAGCTTGCCGGCGTTGTTCGACGCCAGAACCAGTTTCATGTCTTGCTCAGGCCGAGGCTGTCTCGCTGGGTCTGGACCAGTTCGCCAATGCCCTTCTCAGCCAACGCCAGCAAGGCGTCCATTTCCTTGCGCGTGAACGCGGCGCCCTCGGCTGTGCCCTGCACTTCCACAAAACGGCCGGCGCCCGTCATCACCACGTTCATGTCGGTGTCGCAGGCCGAGTCTTCCACGTACTCCAGGTCGAGCAACGGCGTGCCCTGAAGGATGCCGACCGAGATCGCAGCCACGTGGTCCCTGATCGGGGAGGCGGTGATCTTGCCGCTGGCCAGCAGCGTCGACACGGCGTCGTGCGCGGCCACGAAGGCGCCCGTGATGCTGGCCGTTCGGGTGCCGCCGTCGGCCTGGATCACATCGCAATCGAGCGAAATGGTGCGCTCGCCCAGCGCCTTGAGATCGAACACCGCGCGCATCGATCGGCCAATGAGGCGCTGGATTTCCTGAGTGCGCCCACTCTGCTTGCCTTTGGCAGCCTCGCGGTCGCTGCGGGTGTGCGTGGCGCGGGGCAGCATGCCGTATTCGGCTGTGACCCAGCCCTCGCCACTGCCCCGCTTGTGCGGCGGCACGCGCTCTTCCACCGAGGCGGTGCACAGCACCCGCGTGTGGCCGAACTCGATGAGCACCGAGCCCTCGGCGTGCATGGTGTACTGGCGGGTGATGCGCACCGGGCGCAATGCATCGGCGGCCCGCTGATCGGGTCGAATGAAATCGCTCATTTCTGTGAACCTAGGTGTTGCGCTCTGCCGTGCGGCGGATCGCGGCATTGATCTCGGCAATCGATTGTTCGATCGCCGCGTCGTCCATGTCTTCGATGGAGGGGTCGGGAACACCCGACTGGATGGTGGAGGCGAACACGCCGTCCTCGATGTCTTCGGTGGACACGCGTGTGGTCTGGAATTCGTCCGCCGTTTCCCATTCCATGGCCAGCACCGTCACGTTGTCGCAACGCGGGCCACCGCGCTTGAGCGCCATTTCAACCAGCTCGGGCACCGCCTGTTCCAGCGGCCGCTTGGAGAGCTCGGCGCTGATCTCGTCGTCGGTCACGGTACCCCAGAGGCCATCCGAGCACAGCAGCACGCGGTCGCCTTGTTGCAGCAGCACCGGACCGGACAGGTCGAAGACCGGCTTGGCTGGCGAGCCCAGGCACGTGAAAAGGATGTTGCGGTTGATGTGGTCGGTGGAGCGGCCGAGGTGGGCCTGCTGCTCCATGTAGGAATGGTCGCGTGTGCGGGTGAGCATCTGCCCATGGCGCACCACATACAGGCGCGAGTCTCCGCAATGCACCCAGTGCACATGGCCACGTTCCATGATGGCCGCCACCAGCGTGGTGCGCGGCGTGTCGAGCATGCCTTTTTCAGCGGCATAACGGATGATCTGGTGGTGCGCGGCCATGAGCGCGCTGGAGAGGAACTCCGGCACTTCCTTGACGGTGGGGTTGGCCGCCTTCTGGAAGTAAGCCGAAAAGGTCTGCAAGGCGAGCTGGGCCGCCATCGCGCCTTCGGGGTGGCCACCCATGCCATCGGCCAGCACGAACAGACCGGACTCGCGGGTGTAAGCGTAGCCCATGCGGTCTTCGTTGCGCTCCCTGCCCCCCTGGCGGCTGATCTGATAGACCGAGAACTTCATCGAAACTTGGTACCTGCAGCGGTGGACTTGCGCATCGCCTTCTTGTTGTCAGAGACGATGTTGTCGAACTGCAAGCGCATTTTTTCCGCCACGGTGAGCTTGGTGTAGCTGCGTTCGGTTTCGCGGCTGAGCTCTTTCTGCAAGGCAAACACCGACTGCGGCCGCGAGAGCGGGTCGAGTGACATGCACCACTCCACCACCTCGATGAGGTTGTCGGAGTAGACTCCGCGCAGGCGTGAAAGCGCCAGCGAGAGGCGGTCTTTCTCCAGCCGCTGCGGCGCGTCGTTGGGCGGATAGCCCTGCATGCTGGCGTAGATGCAGGCGCCGATGGCGTAAATGTCGGTCCACGGGCCCATGGACGAGTCGCGTCGGTACATCTCGGGCGCGGCAAAGCCGGGCGTGTACATCGGGCGGATGAAGTTGCCTTCCTTGCTCAGCACCTCGCGCGCTGCGCCAAAGTCGATCAGCACCGATCGGTTGTCGTCGGTGACAAAAATGTTGGCTGGCTTGATGTCCAGGTGAAGCATCTTGTGCTGGTGCACGATGCGCAGTCCCCGCAGCACTTCGTCGTACAGCGAGCGGATGGTGGACTCGCGGAAAACCTTCTGCTTCTTGAGTTCGCGCGCGGTGATGATGAATTCCTGAAGGGACGCGCCCTCCAGAAAGTTCATGACCATATAAACGGTCTCGTTCTCGCGGAAAAAATTCAGCACGCTCACCACCGACTGATGGGAGATCTGGGCCAGCGCGCGGCCTTCCTCGAAGAAACTCTTGAGGCCGAGGCGATAAAGAGAAAGCTTTTCAGGCTGAACCTGGGGCAGGAGTTCACCCGGGCCCCGCGAAGCGAGCGAGGAAGGAAGGTATTCCTTGACCGCGACCTGCTGGCCCTCGGTGTCCACGGCCAGGTAAACCACGCCAAAACCACCCGCTGCGAGCTTGCGGACGATGCGGTAACCACCGATCACGGTGTCAGGCGGCAGCGGTGCGGGTTTGACCTTTGACATAATTCGGATGGTTTCCGGAACGCCTCGTTTTGGACCACTCAACCCGATGGGGCACAGTTCGATGGCAGTTTACAGCATGACCGGCTACGCCACGGCCCATCTCGGAGGGCCTGCCGCCCCCGGGCCAGGCGAGTCGGCACGCGAGTCCAGGCCCGGTCTGGGCATGGAAATCCGCTCGGTCAACAGCCGCTTTCTTGACCTCGTTTTCAAGCTGCCGGACGACCTTCGCGCGACCGAACCGGCTTTGCGAGACCTGCTTTCGGCGCGACTGAAGCGTGGCAAGGTGGAAGTGCGCGCGTGGATCGAGGGCCGGGCGGACGCCCTCCCGCGCCCGCCCAGCGCACCGGATCTGCAGAAACTGGTGGGCCTGCAGGACACCGTGCGCACCTGGCTGCCCACGGCGTCCCCGCTGTCGGTGGCCGAGGTGCTCCAACTCACCGCGCGCCAGCAAGGTAACCCGGGTGAACTCAACGACGCCTTGGTCAGCCTGGCGCAGACCGCCCTCGACGGCCTCATGGAGGCCCGCGAACGCGAGGGCAAGCGCCTGGCCGCCATGCTGCTGGACCGTCTGGGCCAGTTGCGTCAATTGGCCAGCGACGCTCAACCCCTGATCCCCCAGCTCGTGGCGCAGCAGCGTCAGCGTTTCATTGACCGCTGGAATGAAGCACTCGGCGCGGGCAACGCGGCAGCGCTGGGCAACACCATCACCTCCGACATGGCTCAGGATCGAGCACTGACCGAGGCCACGGCCTTCGCCATTCGCATCGACGTGGCCGAGGAGCTGACCCGGCTGGATTCGCACCTCGTCGAGATCGAGCGTCTGCTCAAGAAAGGCGCCGAGGTGGGCAAGCGGCTCGACTTCCTGATCCAGGAACTGCACCGCGAGGCCAACACCATGGGTTCGAAGTCGTCCAATCTGGAGCTCACCCGAATCTCGGTGGACATGAAGGTGCTGATCGAACAAATGCGTGAGCAGGTACAAAACATCGAGTGAAATACAACCCCCACGCTCCACCGCTGCGCGGGTCGCTGCCCCCCATGGGGGCGCGTTTCGCCTTGGGGCGGCCCGGCAGCGAAACCCTACTTCGTGCCTCGTAATGGAATATCCTGGAAACCTGTTCGTCGTCGCGGCCCCCAGCGGGGCCGGCAAATCCAGCCTGGTAAAGGCCCTGATGGAGCTCGACTCCCGTGTGGTGCCTTCGGTATCGCACACCACCCGCCCGCCGCGCGGGCAGGAGTTTCACGGTCGCGAGTACTACTTTGTAAGCAAGGAGACCTTCGACCAGATGGTCATCCAGGGTGCTTTTCTGGAATGGGCCATGGTGCATGGCAACCGATATGGCACCTCCAAGCAGGCCATTGAACAGCGCATGAACCAGGGCGCCGATGTCGTGCTCGAGATCGATTTTCAGGGCGCCATCCAGGTCAAACGCATTTTCCCAAACGCGGTGCTGATCTTCATCCTGCCGCCAAGTCTGGACGAATTGCGCTCGCGTCTGGAACGCCGGGCAGAAGACAGCGCCGAGGTGATCGAGCTGCGGCTGGTGAATGCCGCCACGGAAATGGCCCACGCCCGTGAATTCGACTTCGTTATAATCAACGAGTTGTTCGAGCGGGCCCTTTTTGACCTCAAGGCCATCGTCCATGCCCAGCGGCTAAAGTTTTCCGCCCAGCGTATCGCCCGCAGCGATACCTTCAAAGCGCTCAACATCCTCTGATTTTTTGCCCATTTCCCGGAGCACGCCCATGGCCCGCATCACCGTCGAAGATTGTCTGGAAAAGATCCCCAACCGCTTTCAGCTCGTGCTGGCCGCCACGTACCGTGCGCGCATGCTCAGCCAGGGCCACGCACCCAAGATCGAAAGCAAGAACAAACCCGGCGTGACTGCCCTGCGCGAGATCGCAGATGGCAAGATCGGCCTGGAGATGCTGAAAAAGGTTCCGCTCTGAGACGCTGAACGTTCCAGACCCCGAAAACACCGCGTCGCGGTGTTTTTTTTCGTCCCGATTCCCTCTGCGGCGCCGAATGACGTCTCGCGCTAAAGTACCGGGATGATGTCCACGGCCGACAACGGCACCCTTTCTACTCTGGTTGACCAGGCGCACCCGGCCGCGAGCGCGGCTGCGGCGAGCTTCGCCGCGTTGCTGGGCAAGCTCGAATACCTGGGCCAGGGTGAGATCGAAAGCATCCGTCAGGCTTACCGTTTTGCCGACGAAGCGCACCTGGGCCAGTTGCGCAAGAATGGCGACCCTTACATCACGCACCCGATTGCGGTGGCTGCGCAATGCGCCGAGTGGAAGCTGGATGCGCAGGCGCTCATGGCAGCGCTCATGCACGACGCCATCGAGGACTGCGGCGTGACCAAGGAAGAGCTGGTGCAGCGGTTTGGCGCGCCGGTCGCCGAGCTGGTGGACGGCCTCACCAAGCTGGAAAAGCTGGAATTCGACACCCGCGAGCAAAACCAGGCGGAGTCCTTCCGCAAGATGCTGCTGGCCATGGCCAAGGACGTGCGGGTCATCCTGATCAAGCTGGCCGACCGCACCCACAACATGCGCACCATGGGCGACATGCCGCGCTCCAAGTGGCAGCGCATCAGCAGCGAGACGCTGGAAATCTACGCACCCATCGCCCACCGCCTGGGCCTGAACTTCACCTACCGGGAGTTGCAGGATCTGGCCTTTCGTTTCCTGCATCCATGGCGATACGAGGTGCTCACCAAGGCGCTGAAGAAGTCGCGAAACCGCCGACGGGACCTCATCGCGCGTGAGCAACGCGAAGTGGAGGCCGAGTTCGGCCGACATGCCATGAGCGTGCGAATTCTGGGCCGGGAGAAGACGCTGTACTCGGTGTACCGCAAGATGGACCTCAAGCACCTTTCGTTCTCGCAGGTCACCGACATTTACGGTTTTCGCATCGTCGTGCCTGAACTGACGGACTGCTACACCGGCCTGGGCGTGCTGCACCAGCTTTACAAGCCCTTGCCCGGCAAATTCCGCGACTACGTGGCGATTCCGAAGGTGAACGGTTATCAGTCACTGCACACGACCTTGATCGGCCCGTTCGGCACCAACATCGAGTTTCAGTTGCGCACCCACGCGATGGACGTGGTGGCCGAATCGGGCGTGGCGGCCCACTGGCTCTACAAGGCCAGCGAGCCCGGCAGTGACATGTCGCAGCGGCTGGGCACGCAGTGGTTGCAGTCGCTGCTGGACATTCAGCAGGAAACGCGCGACGCCTCCGAATTCTGGGACCACATCAAGATCGACCTCTTCCCGGACGCGGTCTACGTGTTCACGCCCAAGAGCAAGATCATGTCGCTGCCGCGCGGCGCCACGGTGATGGATTTCGCCTATGCCATCCACAGCGATGTGGGCGACCACACGGTCTCGGCCCGCATCAACGGCGAGCAGCGCCCGCTTCGGACCGAGCTCACCAACGGGGATGTGGTGGAAATCATCACGGCCGACAATGCCGAACCCAACCCGTCGTGGCTGTCTTTCGTGAAGACCGGGCGGGCACGTTCCAAGATCCGCCACTACCTCAAGACGGTGGCGCAGGACAAATCGCACGAACTGGGTGAGCGCATGCTCAGCCAGGCTTTGCGCTCCGAAGGCCTCGCCACATTGCCGGCCGAGGACGGGCCCTACAGCTCCACCTGGGAAAAGCTCCTGAGATTCACCGGCAGCAAGTCGCGAACCGAACTGCTCTCGGACGTCGGCATGGGCAAGCGCATTGCCAGCATGGTGGCCAAGAAGCTCGCTGTGTTGCTGGCCGAAACCGGGCTCAAGCCAGACGCCCTGCTCATCAGCACCGAACGCTACGCCAGCGGGCGCGACGAGTCGGTCTCGCAAGGGGTGGTCACGCTCGACGGCAGCGAAGGCATGTCGGTTCAATACGCCCCGTGTTGCAAGCCCATTCCCGGTGACCGCATCGTGGGCTACCTCGGCCGGGGCGAAGGTCTGGTGGTGCACGCCGAAGACTGCCCCACGGGTAAACGACTGCTGCTGAGGGACAGCGAACGGTTCCTGGAAGTGGAATGGGCAGACGAGCCGACGCGCTCGTTCGAAACGTCGCTGGTCGTCACCGTGGCCAATGGCAAGGGCGTGCTGGCGCGCGTGGCCTCATCCATCGCTGCGGCCGAAGCCGACATCACCCACGTGGACATGGGCGAAGAGCCCGCGCAGACGGCCACCGACATCCGCTTCACGGTGGCCGTGCGGGATCGGCAGCATCTCGCCGACGTGCTGCGCAGCCTCAAGCGCACGACCTCGGTCATCAAGGCCCAGCGCTTCAAGCCCTGAACGTTGGGGCTCAGGGGCTGCCGCCGGGCGCGGGGTACGCCACCGCGACCACCTCGAGTTCCTGCTCGCCCCCCGGCACCATCAGGTGCACGAGGTCACCCACGCGGGCCTTGAGCAAGGCCCGTGCCACCGGTGACACCCAGCTGATCTGCCCCTGCGCGCTGTCGGCCTCATCCACCCCGAGAATGGTCACCGTGGTCTCCATGCCTGCCGCATCCACATAGCTCACGGTTGCACCAAAGAAAACCTGGTCGCTGCCGTGGTGCAACGATGTGTCGACGACTTCCGCCATTTCGAGTCGGCGCGTGAGGAAGCGGATGCGCCGGTCGATCTCGCGCAGGCGCTTCTTGCCATAGAGGTAGTCGCCGTTTTCGGAACGGTCGCCATTGCCTGCGGCCCAGTGCACCACGTCCACGATGCGCGGACGCTCGTCGTCGATCAGGGCGAACAGTTCGGCGCGCAGCCGGTCGTAGCCGGTTCGTGTGAGGTAGTTCTTGCCATCCGGCGCGGGCGCCTCCGGCACTTCGTCATCGTCGTCGCTGGCGTCTGTTTCGCGGGTGAATGCCTTGCTCATGGTGATGCAACTCCGCTGAAAAGAAAAAACCCGCAGCTTTTGGCTGCGGGTTTTTATATGGTGCGGCTGGCAGGAATTGAACCCACGACCCCTTGGTTCGTAGCCAAGTACTCTATCCAACTGAGCTACAGCCGCGAAGCCTAGAATTCTAGCAGGAAATTTCTCGCTGGTAGGCCGTGTTGGACTTGAACCAACGACCAAAGGATTATGAGTCCTCTGCTCTAACCAACTGAGCTAACGGCCCGAGACCGGCGATTGTAGGCGCCGGGTCGGTCCGACATCACTTGTGGTGGCTCAGCGCATTGCCCACCAGCTTGGCGGTCACGTCCACGATCTGGATCATGCGTTCGTAAGACATGCGCTGTGGCCCGATCACGCCCAGCGTGCCGACCACCTGGCCATCCACTTCATACGGCGCGGTGACCACCGAGAGATCTTCATACGGCACGACCTGGCTTTCTCCACCGATGTAGATACGAACGCCATCGGCCTGGGCCGAGACGTCGAGGAGCCGGATGAGCTGGGTTTTCTGCTCGAACAGATCGAACATCCGGCGCAGGTTGCCCATGTCGCTGGAGAATTCGCTCACCGAGAGCAGGTTGCGCTCGCCAGAGACCACCACCTCGTCTTGCGACTGGCCCGCCTCGGTGCCGATGTCCACCGCCGTCTTCATGAGTTCGGCGATCTCGCCGCGCAGGGCGTCGACCTCGGTCCGCAGACGTTCACGCACGGCCTCCATGGTGAGGCCGGCGTAGTGGGTGTTGAGAAAGTTCGATGCTTCGAGCAACTGCGACTGCGTGAAGGTCACCTGGGTGTGGATGATGCGGTTCTGAACTTCACCGTCGGGCGAGACGATGATGACCAGCACACGCCGATCGGAAAGGCTCAGGAACTCGATGTGGCGGAAGACGGAAGCACGGCGCGGCGCCATGACCACGCCGACGAACTGCGACAGGTTCGACAGCATCTGTGCTGCCTGGCTGATCACGCGGTGCGGCTGGCCCGAGTCCAGGCCGGAGGCCGTCATCTCGCTCACGGACGGCAAGGAATCGCGCCGCACCGTGAGCATGGTGTCCACAAAAAGCCGGTAGCCCCGGGCGGTGGGAATGCGCCCCGCCGATGTATGCGGGCTGGCGATGAGACCAAGCTCCTCCAGATCGCTCATGACATTGCGGATGGTCGCGGGCGAGAGCTCCATGCCGGCGGCCTTGGCGAGCGTGCGCGAATCCACGGGCTGACCGTCGGCGATGTATCGCTCGACGAGGGCCTTGAGGAGCAACTTGGCGCGGTCATCCAACATGGTTTCATTTTAAGGAAGGACTGCCTTGCGCAACCGGCGAGACACAAGGGTTTTCGGGCAATCCCCCACAAACAAGCTATGTTGTAATTTGCCGCATGAGCCTGCCCCCCGAGACCCGGTCCGCGCCCACCCGAAAGGACCGCCCCCTGCGATTCGCCCACGTGGTCATCGTCGGCAAGTACCACGCGCCGGGCGCACGGCATGCGGTCGATGAAATTGCAAACTTCCTGCATGAGGAAGGTTGCGACGTGTCGCTGGAACAGGAAACGGCACTCAACACCGGCTTGCTGCAATACCCTGCGCTCGACGTGCCGGCGATGGGGCAGCACTGTGATCTTGCCCTGGTGGTGGGAGGCGACGGCACCATGCTCGGCATCGGTCGACGCCTGGCACGCTACGGTGTTCCACTGGTGGGCATCAACCAGGGGCGCCTGGGGTTCATCACCGACATTCCTTTCGACAGCTACCGGGAGAAGCTGCGCCCGATCCTGCACGGGCACTTTGAAGAGGACCCGCGTGCGCTCATGGCAGCCACCGTCTGGCGCGATGGCCGCTGCGTGTTCGAAGCCACGGCGCTCAACGACGTGGTGGTGAACCGCGGCGGCGTGGCCAGCATGATCGAGTTGCGCGTGGAGGTGGACGGCCATTTCGTGGCCAACCAGCGCGCCGACGGCCTGATCATCGCGTCGCCCACGGGTTCGACCGCCTATGCGCTTTCGGCAGGCGGACCCATGCTGCACCCTGCCCTGGGTGGCTGGGTGATGGTGCCGATTGCGCCGCACACGCTGTCCAACCGGCCGGTCGTGCTCCCATCCGCCAGCGAGATCGCGGTGGAGATCGTCTCGGGCCGCGATGCCAGTGCCAATTTCGACATGCAGTCCCTCACCAGCCTGCTGCACGGTGACCGCATTGTGGTTCGGCGCTCTGAGCACGCGCTGCGTTTGTTGCACCCGGTGGGATGGAGCTATTTCGATACCCTGCGCAAGAAGCTGCACTGGAACGAGGGAGCGTGATTCGATGAGCCTTAGACGCATCGTCTTGCGGGACTTTGTCATCGTGCAATCGCTGGACCTCGAACTGGAGGGTGGCTTCGGCGTGCTCACGGGCGAGACTGGCGCCGGCAAATCCATACTGATCGACGCCCTGCAACTGGCCCTGGGCGCACGGGCCGAAAGCGGCGTGGTCCGCGAAGGGGCCTCGCGCTGCGACATTGCGGCGGAGTTCGACGCACCAGCCTCGTTTGCACCCTGGCTCGAAGAACAAGGATTCCCCGTGGAAGAAGGCTTGCTGCTGCGTCGCACGGTGGACACCGATGGCCGCAGCCGCGCCTGGATCAACGGCAGCGCGGCCACGGTGACGCAGCTCAAGACGCTGGCGGACGGCCTGGTCGACATCCATGGTCAGCATGCCTGGCAAAGCCTCACCCGGGCCGACGCGGTGCGCGACCTGCTCGACGCCTACGCCGGCATCGACACCGCCCCCGCCGCCAAGGCATGGACCCATTGGCGCCAGAGCCGCAAGACGCTGGATACCGCCACTGAAAAGCAGGCCACGCTGCAGCAGGAAAGCGAGCGGCTGTCCTGGCAGATTGCCGAGCTGGACAAGCTGGCGCCGCAACCGGGCGAATGGAGCGAACTCAACGCGCAGCACAGCCGGCTGGCCAATTCCCAAGCGCTGATCGCGGCCGCGCAAACCGCGATCAACGCGCTGGACGACGACGAAACCAACGCGGCCAGCCTGCTCCATCGCGCCCTCGCGGCGCTTCAGGCCCAGGCGCACATCGAACCCCAGTTCGCCGGCGCCATCGAGGCGCTGGAGAGCGCGCTTGCCCAGGTCCAGGACAGCGCGCACGGCCTGAACCAGTACATGCGCCACACCGACGAGGACCCAGGAAATCTGGAGGCACTCGACCAGCGACTCGCACTGTGGATGTCTCTGGCGCGTCGCTACCGCCGCGCGCCCGAAGAACTGGCCGGGGTTCACGCGCAATGGCGGGACGAACTCGCCCGTGTCGATCAGGCGCTCGACATCGACGCCTTGGAAAAAGAAGAACGCGCAGCCTGGAAATCGTTCTCCGCTGCGCTGCAGCTGGTCACGAGGGAACGTCAGAAAGCAGCACCGAAGCTGTCCAAAGCGGTTACGCAGACCATGCAGACACTGGGCATGCAGGGCGGCGCATTCGAGGTGGCACTTCTGCCACTGGACGAGCCCCAGGCGCAGGGAGCGGAGCAGGTGGAATTCCGCGTCGCAGGCCACGCAGGCGCCACCCCGAGGCCTGTTGGCAAGGTGGCTTCGGGCGGCGAACTCTCGCGCATCGCGCTGGCCATCTCGGTCGTCACCAGCCGGCTGGGCCAGGCGCCCACACTGATATTCGACGAGGTCGATGCGGGCATTGGCGGCGCCGTGGCTCATACCGTGGGGCAGTTGCTGCGCCAACTGGGCAAGGACCGCCAGGTGCTGGCCGTCACGCACCTGCCCCAGGTGGCTGCCTGTGCCGACCACCACTTGCTGGTGAGCAAGCAGGCCGCAGGGCGCCAGACCCAGAGCACGGTGGCACCGATCGGGGAGGAAGCCCGTGTCCGTGAACTCGCCCGCATGCTGGGAGGTGGCGAGCAGTCTGAAATCTCGCTGGCTCATGCACGCGAGATGTTGACCACCTGATCGCCATCGAGATGACCACGCCCGTCCACCCGGAGTCACCGACCCAACTGGTCCTCATCACGGGCATGTCCGGGTCCGGGAAATCGGTGGCGCTCACGGCATTGGAAGATGTCGGCTTCTACTGTGTGGACAACCTGCCGCCCGAGCTGCTGGAGTCCTTCATCAAACTGGAGCAAAGCCACAACGCGCCCAAGGTCGCCATTGCGATGGACGTGCGCAGTGCGTCTTCGCTCCCCGGCCTTCCGCGTCGACTGGCTCGCCTGCAGAACGACCCCGAGCGGCCGGTCCACCTCACCACGGTGTTCCTGGATGCAACCACCGAAACACTGGTGCGCCGCTTCTCCGAAACGCGCCGCGTGCATCCGCTCTCGCTCAAGGTGTCGAACGACCAGCACCGCGCCCTGGTGGATGCAATCGAGCACGAGCGCGATCTGCTGGCGGAATTGCGCGAACAGGCTCTGGTGATCGACACCAGCCTTATTCGCCCGATGCGTTTGCGCAGCCAGGTCAAGGACATGCTGGGCACGACGCAGGCCCCACTGACCCTGGTCTTCGAATCCTTCGCCTTCAAGCGAGGCGTGCCGATGGATGCCGACTTCGTGTTCGACGTGCGCATGCTGCCCAATCCTCATTACGAAGCCGAACTCAAACCACTGAGTGGGCTGGACCTGCCCGTGGCCGAATTTCTGGCAGCCCAACCTGAAGTGGCGCAGATGGAGGCGCAAATCACCCAGTTCCTGCGCCACTGGATGCCGCATATGCTGCGCGACCACCGCAGCTACGTCACGGTGGCCCTGGGGTGCACCGGCGGCCAGCACCGTTCGGTGTATCTGGTCGAACGCCTGGCGCAGGCGTTTCACGCGGAGTGGTCCACGCGGGTGCGCCACCGCGAACTCGACGCCTGGATTCGCAACGGCGCCTAGCGACCGCAGCGCAGCGGAGCTACGCCAGACCTGCCAGCATCAGGCGAACCG
>Ga0070754_10002664_pt1 | contig 12986 bp, 13 predicted proteins | sample VirMetDEL_Sep_01_FD_75181 | JGI IMG/M metagenome (GOLD analysis project Ga0070754, IMG submission 75181) | Aqueous microbial communities from the Delaware River and Bay under freshwater to marine salinity gradient to study organic matter... | ecosystem: Environmental > Aquatic > Marine >... | reverse complement strand
TAATCTGTTCTCGCGTTTTTCAACTTATCCACAGCCTGCGAAGTTTCCTAAGACTTTTGAGCGTATTTTCAAGCTTCTGGCTGCGAATAATAAAGATTGACACAAAATAATAAAGTCTGACACAAGTTATTAAAGTCTGACACAATACGTAAACCCCTGTATATACAGGGGTTTCTGTTTCTGGGCTAAGCCGTTTGTCAGGGAGCGGTGCTTGGAATTTTACTAGGAGTACTCTGAATGCCCCTTCGACAGGGATGCTTGGCAGCCCTTAGTTTCCTACAACAATTTTTTTGCTGAATGAGGGGGCCGGTCCAGACGGCCTGAGGAGGGAGGGTGCGAGGTCGTAGATTTGCTTCAAATCAGGATATCGAACGGCACATCGCCAATGGTTTTGGAGCAGGCGCCGGAGCTGACTATGTGCCTTGGTTACGTGTTCAGGATGTCCCTTCGATGGGGCGTTCCTGGAAAATTCAAGGCGTTAAGATCGATCGAATTCATCACCTCTTATCTGATCTTGAACGGGCGTATTTTCTACTCTGTGAGTTTTCGGAGGACGTAGTAGACATCCGCGAGCAGTACCCTCTGCTGCCGTTGGATAGCACCCAGGCAATCGCCAGTGCTATCGGTGTTTGTTATCCAAGGTACAAAGCCACCTCTGTTCCGCTCGTAATGACCACTGACTTTCTGCTCACCGTTAAGCAGCCAAACGGGGACTTCAAGTCCGTTGCTAGAACAATCAAATATCAGCAGGACCTTCAAGGCAAAGACTGTGCTCGCACCTTGGAGAAGCTAGAAGTCGAGAGACGGTTCTGGATGAGCCAAGGCGTAGATTGGAGCATCGTAACGGAGGAGCTGTTTACGCCCGACTTGATCCTGAATCTCGCATTTCTTCGCAAATACGCTAAATTGCCTCGCGCCCTGATGGATGTCTCGCTGCATTCGGAATTTATCGAGATTCTTGAGTCGATAAAGGTTTGCCCATGGTCAACTTCAGAGAGCTTGAGAAAAATTGGCAACCGACTATCCATACCATATAGCGAGGCTCGCGACATTTTCTTTAATTTAATCTGGCGAAAAATTATAAGGCTCAACTTAAGCGGTGCGCCGTTACACCTCAAGTCGCCCTTACCAGATTTCAGCGTTGTCTCCCCCACCGAAATGATCGAGCTGAGTGAGAAGTCGTCATGAACATATCAGTCAATGATGTGTTCGAGCCGGTCACAGAGCTCTCCGCGCTCTCTACTATGGTCAGAGCACTTCACCTAGATGAGAAGAACGATGCGCTGGTTGTCATAGATCTGACTGAGCCTCCCAAGAAGCCCTATTCCATTGGCCTGGAGGAGCTCAAGGTTTCATTGGCGTCGGGCCATACAAAGCCTGTAGTTACGGCTGTGCCAGAATTCCTGCTGGTTTTGGAAGAGGATCTCGACGAGAGCTCTAGACGCGATAGGGACCAAAAATGGGCATTGATCGCCCCGCTTTTGGATCCGGGCTATCCAGGGCAAATATTCTTTCGTGGCGAGATGGGCAGGCTGGTAGGAAATCGTGCTGCTGAAGTAGGCGTGCAGCGTAAGACAATTTATCGTTTGTTATATAGATACTGGTTTTATGGCTAAGTAAGAAATGCGCTTCTAAAAAACTATTCTGCTGTGGGTGTTGGGAGTCGTAATTACTCTGCAGATAAGCGGCCAGGGCGAAAAGCTAAGTACCAAGGGGTGCTAGTCCCTCCTGCAAAATTACTCAGCGAGGTCGATAAGCGATGCATTCGTTTGTCTTACGCACTTTACGCAAAAAATAAGACATCAACGATTCGTAGTGCTTACGACAAAATGCTGAGGAACTTCTACTCGGAAAAAGAGCTTTCCAAAAACGCCGAGAACCGAGTCCGCTTGCTCCCTGAATCTGAGATCCCGACATTCAACCAGTTCGATTATTGGGGCAAGCAATTTTTTGATGAGATCGAAACCGATCGTGGGCGTAAGGGTATGAGGAAGTGGCTTAAGGATTGCCGCCCGTTATCCGGTACCGTCCGCGATTGGCTTCGAGGGCCCTGTCATCAATTCGAAATCGACGCGACCATCGCCGACATTTACCTGGTTAACAGTTACTCCCGAAGGATGCTCATCGGCCGTCCCGTGGTGTACATCGTGGTCGACAGTTTCTCGGGAATGATTGTTGGCCTGTATGTCGGTCTTGAGGGGCCTAGCTGGAACGGGGCTCGGCAGGCACTGTTCAACGCATTTACCTCCAAGGTGGAATTTTGTGCGCAGAACGGCGTTGATATCAGGCCTGAGGATTGGGACTGTCATCACCTGCCGCATCAGATCTATGCCGACAGAGGTGAAATGCTGGGGGCTGCTGCTGAGGGCCTCGCGGCTGGCCTGGGTATCGATATGGGGACAGCTCCTCCGTATCGACCAGATTGGAAGCCCATGGTCGAGAGTCGCTTCGGCATTCTGAATGATTTAACCGGTATTAGGTGGCTCCCCGGCGGCGTAGCGGCCCGAGAAAAGGAACGGGGCGATCGTGATTATCGGCTCGACGCGACGCTGAATCTGAAGGAGTTCACCCAGATAATCATCGAGTGCATCCTCCACTACAACCGCTATCACCGGCAGCCAAATCGACTTACCCAGGCGATGATGAACGATGGCGTGGAACCCACCCCGATGGAGATCTGGAGGTGGGCGTCGGAGAATGACCTTATCCAACCCAACAAGCGGCCTGACGAGCTGATTTATCTCAATTTGCTGCCTCGGGAAAGGGCCACCGTCCAAAAGGGAGGCGTGTTGTTCCGCGGCATGCATTATCTCTGCGAGATGGCTGTCCAGGAAAACTGGTTCGCAAAATCGCGTCGCAATGGCGTTTGGTCTATTGATTGCTGGTTTGATCCGAACTCCGCAGCGCACATCTGGATCAAGGGCGAGAACAAGGAGTTCCTGCGCTGCGACCTGCGACGGTCGGATGCCAAGTATGCAAATTATCGCTCGGACGAGGTCTACGATCTTCTGGAGGCCTACAGGCAGTTACCACCAACTCATAAACGCGCCGAACTAGAAAGCCGGGTAGGTTTGGTCGCTACGGTTGAGCAAATTGTCGGCAATGCAATGGACGAGAGAAAGCTTGAACCAGCAGCCCGCTCTAAGGCTGAAGCGTTGGCGAATATACGCGACAATCGTGCGGAAGAGCGGCTGCTGGAGCGAGAGCACGCCACTGTACCTGACGGTGTACGTGCGGAACCCGTTCAACCTGATGCACAGAGTCCTGCTATCGCCCGAGATTCATACGCTGGATCCTGCACCGCGCAGGTTATCGATCTGCTCAAAAGAGTTCGACCGGGGCAGAACAAATGAGAGGCGCTAAAGCTCTTGCGAGCTATACGAAGCAGGCCATCACTGAATACGCGGGAAACCCGCTGATCGAAGCGTTGCCACCAATTCTTGACGAAGCTGCGGCCGCCGAGCTGATATCAAATTTTCCCAAGCCGGTAACACCTGAGGAGCTTGAGCTCGACGGGGCGATGCGGATTCACTGTATTGATCGCTTGAGGACGGTTGTGCAGCCGTTTCTGCTGCATCTGGAACTAGAGTCCCTGCTATCACTGCTGATCCGCCGCGGATATGTCGGCCGCAATCCAACCAGCGCCTCCACGGTCAGGCACCTGCACTCCTTGTCAGGGGCTCAGCGCTATCACGATGCGTTCAAGTCGACAGCTGACTCCTTCAGCGTTGTGGGCCTGAGTGGTATCGGGAAGTCCACTGCACTGCATGCCATTTTGAGCCTTTACCCTCAGACGATCCGGCATGAGCGTTATGAGGGTCAGCAATTCGTCCACACCCAGATCACCTGGCTCAAGCTCGATTGTCCGCGAGATGGCTCGCTGGCTGGATTTTGTCAGCAGTTCTTCCACGCGGTCGGCCAGGCATTGGGCGACCAGGATTATCACAGGCGCCACCGGCACCGAAACATCAACGATGCGCTTCAACAGATGGAACAGGTAGCCAGCACGTTTTTTATCGGCGCCTTGCTCATTGATGAGCTGCAAAATCTTCACCTGGCGAAGACAGGGGGTAAGGAAAGCATGCTGAATTTCTTCCTCCATCTGGTGAACAACATCGGTATCCCGGTCGTGTTCATCGGCACGAATTCGATGATCAGTCTGTTCTCGGACGTAATGCGTGTCGCTAGGCGTAGTTGCGGTGGGGGAATGATAGAGTTCAAGCGCTTCGAGAAGGAGGATGACGAGTGGCGTTTTTTGGTTGAGAACCTTTGGAGCTATCAGTGGTGCAAGCAGGCGGCTGAACTGACTCCTGAGATCTTCGACGCTTTGTACGAGCACACCCAGGGCGTGACTGACTTCTTAGTTAAGTTATTGGTGCTGAGCCAGCGCTATGCCATTCAGAGTGGCTCCGAGTGTCTGACTGCCGAGATGATCGTCAAAGTAAGCAACTCCAAGATGCAAATACTCAGGCCAGCGCTATCGGCTCTGCGCAGTCGCGATCCCAGTCGCATGCGCAAGTTCGACGACCTGCTTCCCATTGAGGAGCAGCTGATGGAAATGATGGCGTTCAATGGACTTGGGCGGGCTGACCGTCTTGCTTTGCTTCGAGGTGTGACCCCGTCTGCACGGTCAAACACCGCGGTAACAGAAGCTGCTGTGAAGAAATCCGCTGCGCCTGCAGCAGTTGCCGTTGGGTCTTCGCAAGCGAAGGCGTTCAGTGAGCATCCTGACACCCTTGCAGAGCTGAAGTCAGCTGGTTGGGTAACCGAGGATATCTTCGAGTTCTCGCCGGCCTACCGTCGATCATGATTCGAGGGTCGCGTAATGGAGCTGAAATTCCATTTCTTCCCTGCAGCGTTTCCGGACGAGACGCTGCACAGCATTCTCTCTCGCTATGCCCGGCTTTGTGGTGGGCATAGCCGGAAAGCCGCTTTCGCGGGCGACAGGGCTGCAGTCTCGTTCACGCAAAATGTGGCGTTTCCCTGTCGGTTGGATGATTTTGTCGAGTCGCTTCCCCTGGGCACGGATCTCTCGGTATCCAAAATCATCACGTGCCATACCGTTCTGCCCTATTACGCGCCTTTTCTCACCGACGATCAGATGCTGCATGCACGCACCTCAATGGCTGGTGATGGCAAGTGGCTAATGCTGAAACTAGGAGTCAATGCCAGTCGGATCGAAGGAGCGTCGAGGGTACGGTTCTGTCCGGCCTGCCTCAATGAGGACGTCGTTCGGGTTGGCGCAGCGTACTGGCACCGCGTTCACCAGCTTCCCGGCGTGTTGGTATGTCCTCACCACGGCGAATCGCTCAGGATGGTGGATCCGAGCTGGTATAGCCGTAATTCATGGCAGCTCCACCTGCCTGACGATGCCGAAGTACAAACTCATTCCCATCAGGTCACTGCTGGTCTGGAGGCTTTTCCAACGCTGCATCAGATCGCGCTCCGATCAATGCAATTGCTTACGCTAGCCCTCAACCCCCTTTCACCAATTGCCTTGCGCGCTTGCCTGCTGCAGAGAGCTGCTGAGTTAGACCTAACTCGGCGTAAATCGCAGCGGCTAGATCTACGCCGTTTGGCCGCGCATATGGCCGGCGTTTTCAACGCCCTGCCTGCAGCTTGGGAATATTCGGTTCTTGGAGATTCGCCCGCAGATCTACCCGCGACCTGGGTCACCAAGCTGCTAAGGAAACCAAGGCATACGCACCATCCACTCAAATACATTTTGCTGGCCACCGCCCTAGGGATCGATACGGCCCATTTCTCGCGCAGCGAAAAGCCATCCACGCCAGCCGTTAAGCAACCATCGCCAAATGATGTCGGCCATTCAAAAACGAGGCTTTCTGAGGCCCTGCTGGAGGGACTGGAAGGTTTATCTGCTGCCGTTTTCAAGCTAGCGCTCTCCGGAAGCGATGCACGGCAGATCGCCTCTGCGCTTGGGGTCTCACAAGTATATGTATATCGAACCATCCGCGCCGTCGATGGTGGCTCGCAGGCATGGAGAGAAGCGAGACTTCTGAGCGAGCGCCTAAGGCGCCGAGCAGCCTTCGAGATTGAATATAGGGGCAGGCAAGCTCATCAGTGCAAAGATTACATGTGGCTGTATCGATGTGATCGAACATGGCTTTCAGGCTGCATCGCCAGGCATGCAGGTGTTCATACGAGTCGTGCCGATAACACCGGCGCATTTGCTGTTCTTGACGAGAAGCTTGCTGAACAGATCAGATCTTGTGCACAGCGCCTTCGAGCGGGATCGGGAAAGCCTGTCTTGATCTCGCGCACTAGGATAGGGCGAGAGCTGCATGTCCTTTCACGCCTTGAGAAACAGCTCCCCAGGCTACCCCTGTGTGCCAGAGCCTTGGAGCAGGCGTGTGAATCTGTCGAGGAGTTTCACGTTCGGCGCCTGCAGTGGGCCAAGGCGAAGCTGGTAGACGAGCAGCGAAGCGTAAACCGATCAGCGTTGTATCGGACCGCTTGCATCAGGCCAAAGTGAATCTGGCTTCACAACGCTGCTAGGCAAGCAAGGCTGAAAATTAGCCGGTCGTACGCAGCGTTCGAGAATAGAAGCCTTGTCCCATGTTGAAGTTAGGAGTCGGTGGGTATGTCCTGAGTCTGATCGCTATATGCTGGTCCACGCTTTCTATCTGTACATGTATTCCGGTGAGAATGTGTGAGCCCTCGGAAGACGTTCACAGTGCTCTAGAGCAAGATATTTATGAGGTCGGCGCGATTTTGTTGGATGCATGGGGTATGCAATATCCGATAATAAGGTGTGAGATTTTTCTGACGAATATTCGCCATATTTAAACTTTATAAATATTTGTTACCTAACATCGGGGTTTGTGTGTTAAAAAATGCGCCGCCTCGCAGGATGCGTGTAATTCCAAGTCCTATCTCGCAAGTTCATCATAGATGTCTGATCTGCTATTTTTTCCCATATCGATGCCGGACGAGATGTTGCATTCTCGTATCACGCGCTACCACTTCCTGTCAGGTAACAGAACTGCGGCTGAAACCTTCCAAGATCTGTTTGGCTCAGCGCCTTTCAGCGTAGGGATTCTGCCAAAGCAGGTTGAAGTGCTGGCAGCCAGACTACCTGGTGATCCAGAGAGCAATCTCGACGAGCTGATCCTTGCCAACACGATTTTTCCAGCATACAGGCCCTTTCTGGGCATAGGTGGAGGGGGGGGCAATGTCCCTACAGGCTCCCGCTTATCTGGGGTTTGTCGTATTCCCCGTCGAGAGGGAGCGGTTCACTGTAAGGCTAAGCTCTGCTCCACCTGTGTGCAGCAAGATCTGCTTGAAACGGGATACGCGTACTGGCATCGCTCACACCATTTGCCTGGTGTGTCCGTCTGTTGGCGTCATGGTGAGTTGCTGATGCACGCTTGTCCAAAATGCTCTCACCCGTTCTTCCGTAAGCTTCGGCTACTTCCGAATCTTACCGAGCCGTGCGTATGTGGTTGGAGCGCTCTCGAACCTGCGACAGTCAAGCAGGGCACTGTACTTGAAAAGAGTTTTGCGCAGTTCGCCTACGAAGTACTGCAGCGCAACTTTCCGTTAATGAGTTGTGAAACTCTAGGCGCAAACTATGTACGACAATGCAGAAAGAGAGGCTTCATACATGGAAAGCTTGTCGGTACTGCGAAGCTATTTGACAGCATCCGTTCGAAATATGGCGATGAAACCCTGTCGCGAATGGACAAAGCTTATGACGCAGGTAAACACGGCCAATGGATACGATTTAGATCTTACAATGGCCAGATGGATATGCCCCTTGCCCGGCACATGATCATCGCGCAGCATTTATTTGGTTGCGCTGATCAGTTTGAAGAAGGTTTGAAGAAAGAGCTCATTCTTCAGAACACGGCAAGTGTGAAACTACGTCAAAAGTCGGAAAAGCCGCAGATTGGTAGGAAGGCACAACATCGTCACAAAATAGACACGATCATGGCTGTACGAGCAAACGTCGGTTTGGAGTACCTCTGGGATAACGCATATCAAGCCACCCGCTGGCTTACGGAGCACGACAACGCATGGTTGATGGCAAAGCTCAGCACGCCAAAGTGCGTAACTGAGGACGTCGAGGAGCTTAGCGATCACCGAGACAGCGCGTTTGCTGCCACTCTTCTAGCGGGTGCAGAGGATCTCTATCGGATTTCGAAAGGACAGAAGCGGGTTAATCTCAGCAATCTGCAGAAACTCCTACCCGTGCGTTTACCGCCATGCCCGAAATTACGAAAGCGTAGATTTCCCTTGGCTTCCCAGCAGGCTGAACTCCTTAGGGAGTCTGTCTGGCACTTCCGATTGAGACGGCTAATTGGTGCTCTTGCCGATATCAAGAGGCTAAATTTACCGATGAACACTGGAAGTATGGGTGTGGTTTCCAGTGTGCCCAATCCTGTTTTTCAAGCCCTTGTTAGCTTTTTCGAGTGGGACTTGGAGGACTTTGTAAGAAACGGCGTCGACTCGGAAACTCTGCTTAAGTCCACCGGTGTACCAAGGGATTGGCAGGGGCCTCCCGGTTTTAACTTGCTTCTGGGGGGCACTGCATACTATCGGAAAAAGCCTGTAACCGACTCGCTTCCTTGATCAAACATTCAGATTTCGAAGAAGGGCTCTGTCTCAAGCTAAGCCAGGAAATTTTGCCCAACAGCTTGGCGTTTCTCGTAGAGCGTCAACCGCCAGAATGACGGCGAACCGTAACCAACAAATCCCACGGTACATGTAACCAGCATAGCAAAATCAGGTTGTTAGATTAACGAAACCCATACCCCGCTTATTAATTGTGATGGCGGCCTTTTGATGCTGGGATCTATGGGGTTCGGCGGTAATATGGCGCTCTTCCTTGCTGGCCCAGCAGGACACCGGCAGGTTCCTGATGCTGCGCTACAACTGGCAAACGGCCGCATCAGTTCAACGAAGGGCTACCGCCTGCGGTGGCCGAAGAAAAACTTAACGCGGTGTCCGGAATTAGTTGACCACTACAATATCAGCCACTCGCTGCGTCGTGGCTTTGCCACTTGGGCCACGGTCAATGGCTGGGATCTCAAGACCCCGATGACCCAGGTAGGCTGGAAAGACATCAGGTCGGTCATGCGCTACATCGATCCCGCTATTTCCTTTGGTGGCATGACGGCCAAGCACGCCCTTGAGCTGAATACTGGCACTTGGACTCAACTCCCAGCCTTTCAGTAACATCGACGCACGACAGGATCTGAATCGCCCCTGCCTCAGAGCACCCTCTCTTCATTCCGAATTCCCTCAAGGTCTGCTCTGGCAGCGACCCCTAGCAGAATGGTGCCCTCGCCCTCAAGGACCTCAACCAAACCTAGTGAGGCCGCAAGCCATGAAACATGTTATTATATAACAATGCCAGTCAAAGAGAGATGCCACCTTGCCTCGTTCATTTGTCCTTTTGGCCGCCAGCGCCTTAGCCTGGCTGATATCGGCTCCAGCCTTCGCTGAAGTCCGCGTCCTAACCAGCATCAAGCCATTGCAGCTAATTGCGGCTGCCGTGCAACACGGCGTTAGCGTGCCTGATGTGTTACTGCCTCCGGGTGCTTCGCCGCACCATTATGCGTTACGCCCTTCGGACTTGCGGCGAGTGAAAGAAGCTGAGCTTTTCTACTGGATCGGCCCCGACCTGGAGAGTTTCTTGCCTCGCGTGCTAGATGGCCGGCAGGGCAATAGCTTGGCTGTGCAGGATATGCAAGGCCTGCACCTTAGGCGCTTTGGCGAAGAACATCGACATGATGAGGAGCCACCTCAAGAGCCAGATAGCCATAAGGGCCATGATGACAGTGACCAGCTCCATCGCCCCGGTGTCCTTGATGCCCACCTCTGGTTGCGACCGGAAAATGCACGCTTGATCGCGGCGCGCATGGCTTCAGATATGACTGTTGCCGACCCTGCCAATGCTGCTCGCTATCAAGCTAACTTGGATGCCTTTGAGCAACGGCTGGCAGCCCTGGATACCAAGCTCAAAGCGCGACTCAAACCACTGGCAGACAAACCGTTCTTCGTTTTCCACCAGACCTTCGACTATTTTGAGGAAGCCTATGGGCTTCAGCACGCAGGCGTGTTCGCGATCAGCGCAGAGGTGCAGCCTGGCGCACGCCACGTCGCCGCTATGCGAGAGCGCCTCCAGGCAGCCGGGCCGGCTTGTGTGTTTAGCGAGCCACCAATGCGGCCGCGTCTGGCGCAAACATTGAGCTATGGTCTGCCAGTGAACTTTGCCGAATTGGATGCACTGGGTTTTGGCCTAGAACCTGTGACCGGTGACTACGAAAAGCTGCTGGTGAATCTCGCTGACGAGTTGGCTGGTTGTCTTGAGCAACTTTGATAATAGGGCGGCAGAGTTTTTATCTACTCACCCAAGGTCGGCCCTGCACGATTTATCGATCAGGCCAGCAGCGATGCTGGTCATCGATGATGAAGATATGTTCGTGACGCCGATCGGCACCACTCCCTTCAAGATGGGGATGGTTTTCTGACAGATGCTCATGACTGTGTTCGAGGATCTCTTGATCATGGCTCGGGTGCCAGATCTTCATGCTTACCAGCATCGCCAGTCCGGCCAAGATAGCGAGCCCTGCGAAAGCAGCAGTAAGACCAAAATTGGCACCCACCCAACCTGCCACTGGGTAGGTGATCAACCAGCAGGCATGCGATAGAGCAAACTGCGCGGCGAAGAGCGCCGGGCGATCTTCTGCATGCGAGGATCGGCGCAACAGCCGCCCGCTGGGGGTCTGTGCCAGCGAATAACCCATGCCGAGAACCACCCACAATGGCAGCAGGAAGCTATAGCTGGGCAGGCTGATGCCAACGATCAAGCCAGCCACCAGTATCCCTCCTCCGCATAGCATGGCACTTCGATCCTTGACGTTCTTGAGCAGTCGAGGCAATGCCAGCGCTGCAATCATTGACCCACCCCCGAAGGCCGCAAGTGCCCACGCAGTGGCGCTTTGGGGCAGGCCGAAACGGGACTGCACGAGTACCACGGTATTAACAATCACCATGGCGCTTGCAGCTGCAACAGCCATGTTTATAGCCAGTAAGCCAAGCGCGCGGCGTGGCCAGGTATATGCGCAAGCCGCGGGTTGTTCGATCATAAATACTGCGCGGAGGTGTTTTTTTTGCCTTAGGCAGTAACACCGAGGCGACCAATGCTGCCGATGCGAGGAAGCCGATGACGGTTCCTCCGAATAGATTGTGGAAACTGATCACGGTCAGCAGTGCGGCGGCGAGCATCGGGCTGGCGACACTTTCCAGATCATATGCCAGTCGAGATAGAGACAGAGCGCGGGTGTAATCCTCTTCATCCGGGAGAACGTCTGGAATTGTTGCCTGGAATGTCGGGGTGAATGCGGCTGAAGCGGACTGCAGTACGAAAATAAGTACGTAGACTTGCCAGACTTCCGATACGAAAGGCAGGGCCAGCGCGACTAGCGCCCGCACCAAATCCAGCGAGACGAGCATAGCGCGCCGCGGTAGACGTTCCGCGAAGGCCGCCGCTACTGGGGCGACGCCAATGTAGGCGATCATTTTAATCGCCAACGCGGTACCGAGGACGGCCCCGGCCTGGGCACCCGCAAGCTCATAGGCAAGCAACCCCAGCGCGACAGTGGCTAATCCAGTTCCAGCAAGTGCAATGACTTGAGCGAGAAAGAGATGTCGATAGGTTCGGTTGGCAAGGATTTTCAGCATGTTAAGCCTCGGATAGCCAACCTATGGCATATAAGTATTTACGGTGAGTTCTTAACTCTTATCTGCCCTTGGGCCTAGTTAATAACTTACTTGTCGGGTTGGACACCTACGCAGAAAACAGAGGATTACCCGTGAGTTTTTTGGTCTGGCCAACACGGAGTTGGTACGCGATCAAATAAACTCACGTTAAAGACGTATCACACCCCTAGTTAATCATGAGCATGACCGTGGCTTTCGACTTCGGACTGGGTTTCCGGCTCGCCACCGCCACATGCCGACAGTAAGCCAGGCAGGCAAACCAGCAGCAGGGAGCGAGTCAGGGTAGTTGTGGTTTTCATCGTGTATTCCTTTCAATTTCAATCATAGATGTAGAAGCCCCAGCGCCTGATGACGCTGGGGCGCTTTGCTTTAGATAACTCGTTTGAGGCTCAGGTACTCGCCCTTGGTCTTCAGCGTGATGGTCACGTCGCTGTTGCTGCGGTTGCGCCAGAACCAACCGTGGGTACCATCGAAGATGGCGGTGAACTCACCCTTATCACCCTTGACCTGCTTGGCTTTGCTGTAGCTGTGGTAGAAGCCATTTGGGGCGTTGTAGGGCTCGCCGTGGGTATCGTGGTTGACCGGAGCGCCATTGGTTGTCCACTCGTAGCTGACAGTAGCCTTATTCAGCATCTCTAACTTAATCTCACGACCCTCGCCCGGTTTCAGTGTGACGATTATCTCGTCGGACTTCAGGGTCGGCTGAGGTTCTACTGCTGGTTCAGCCACAGGCACTGCCGCGACTTGCTCTTGAACTACAGGTTGAACAGGCACGGTAGCCTGAACGACGGGAGCTGCGGCTGGCTGAACTGCTGCATCCGCTGCCGCTTCTTCGGCCAGAATTAACTTCAGTTCGCCCATCTGGGTCAGGCCCAGCACTCGGCCAGCGCCCGTTGGGTCGATGGCGTACTCCGAAGGCATCACTACGGTGACCAGTAAGGCTGCGGCAACACCCACGGCAATCACGGTGGAGCGCAGCAGTTGGCGGCTGGTAGGCAATTCGTTGAGGGTCGGAAGCTTGGTATTGAACATAGTGAGAATTCCTTACTGAGAGACGATCAGGCCGGTGAACTGGTAACCCATCAAGAGGAAACCGGCGCTCATCATGGCGACGTTGGCGGTGTAGGCATGACGCCAGAAGCTGGCGGTACGCCGCCAGTAGCCCATGACAATCAGGATGGCGCTCAAGGCCAGGAGCTGGCCGATTTCGACGCCGACGTTGAAGGCGATCAGGTTGG
>Ga0070754_10002663_pt1 | contig 12988 bp, 13 predicted proteins | sample VirMetDEL_Sep_01_FD_75181 | JGI IMG/M metagenome (GOLD analysis project Ga0070754, IMG submission 75181) | Aqueous microbial communities from the Delaware River and Bay under freshwater to marine salinity gradient to study organic matter... | ecosystem: Environmental > Aquatic > Marine >... | reverse complement strand
TGCTAATTTGAATATCTGCACTTCCATCAAAGAGGCCACTACCAACAACATCTCCAGTAAGCTCGATATATCTTGCATCAGCAAGCTTTGAGGCTGTACTAGCATTACCAGCTAGACTTGCAGTAATAGTTCCAGCACTAAAGTTTCCGCTAGAGTCTCTACTTACAATGGTATCTGCTGTATTAGCTGGAGTAGCATTACTTTCAACTGTAAATGTTGCTCCTTCTCCAGCAGAACCACCAAGAGTAAGACCAGACCCATTTACTGCTACAGCAGCAACATAGTTTCCTGTAGTATCTGTACCAAGAGCAACACTGTCGGGCTGAATAGTGGTACTGATTCCAATATTTAAATTATTATTGATATCCCAAGACGAAACAGTATCGGTTCCAGAAACATCTCCAGACAATGTTACAGTAACATCTGGAGTAGGAACCCCTGATATATTACTAAAGTTCCTGTAATAAGAGCCATGTTGACCATCAAGTAAATCGGCATTTAGGTTGTCTACAAGAGTTGTTGATGTTACACTGATAGGAGCTGTTCCATCTGCTACTGTTGATTCCAAAGTATCTCCTGTGAGAGTACCTCCAGTATAAACATTTGCACTTCCAGAGAATTCCCATCTGCTGGTACTATTATTCCAGATAAGTTGTTTATAATTACCACTAGTACCTTCTTGTACTGCAAAACCACCATTAGCCAACCCACTACCATTAACTTGAATAATATTATCTTCTATGAGTACAGTTTCAACATTTAAGGTGGTAGTTGTACCAAGAACAGTAAGATTACCTCCTACTTCTATATTTCCTGTTGTAGTCAATGTTGCTGAAGAAACGTGATCTGCTGAAACAGTACCTGTAGCAGAAACACCACCAGCAGAAATAGTATTTGTTAGAGGATTATATCTTAATGAATTGTCTACTTCAACATCTTGATCTCCGCTATTTTCATCCACAAAAGTTAGAAACAAAGGGGCATCCTCAGAACTATTTTCAGTAACAGCAACAGTGCTGGCACTATCTGCATTTCCTGTTACGTCACCAGTAAGATCTCCAACAAAACCAACGCTAGCATAAACGCTTGTACCACTAACTATAGCAGCACTATCAGCACCTATAACTGTTCCATCAATACTTCCGCCATTAATATCTACACTAGTAAAAGAAGAAGAACCAGTAGAAGTAACATCTCCACTTAGATCGCCAGAAAATGTGACAGCTGTAATAGTAGCATTAGACGTTAGATTATCTATGCCGGTAATATCTTTGTCGCTATCTAGTACTAGAACCCTATCGGCACTTGCTGTTCCTGGAACAACACCAGAAAGATAACCAAGTTCTGTAAGACTAGCCTTAACTTTAGCATCCGTAATATTATCCCAAACATGTGTGTGAGAATCGTCTAGTACAGCGGTGCTGATCGTTAAACTATTATTGCCGCTATCATAAACAAAATTAATTCCAGTACCAGCAATTAGTTGGGTATCAATATTACCACTAAGAGCAGCATCCCAGTCATTGATCAATGTATGGTCAATTCCTGTGACCGATACAGTGTATACTTTATTATTGCTTTCTGTGACTTCTGCAACTCCAATTCCTGTACTTTCTTCAACCCTTAGTGTCATTCCTGTTACACTAACAGTGGTAAATCCTGTAGAGTCGTTATAAGATTTATCTATGCCAAAACCGCCCACAACACCACTATTGCCGATAATATCTTGAACACCTTCTACATTTAAGGATCCACTAGAAGTCGCAATAAAATTGGTCAACCATGTTTCATCAATACTCCATGTTGCGCTTCCGCAATTAGAACCTATAGCAATATTTATGCCACTAGTGCTAGTAAAGTTATCAGAATTAAGCGGAACAGAGTTATAACATAGCGAATCCCATGAGAGTGATCCATCACCAATTTTTAATTTGCCAGTATCTGTTTCGTATCCTATTTCACCATTATATAGAATACCTCTTCCTAGTTGGTTTGGAGCATTTGACCAACCTTCTCCACTTCCTCTTCTTACCTGAATTAAAGTATTAACTGGCATTATAAATCTCCATTAAGTATTAAGGTGTACCGCAGTCTATTTCTTCTAGGTCTAAATCTAAATCATAATTATCTAAAAAATTGTTTAAATAAGTATCTAGATCAGTAATTTTTGAAACTGGAATATCTGGAATATCGCTAATTAATATTGGTCTAGTACAAGTGTCTATTTCTAAATAAACATCATTAAGATTAACTCCAATAGTACTTTCTATTTCAATGTAGTAATTGCAGCATTCTTCCATTTTAACAACTCATACTATTTGAGGATAAGCTAAATCTTTTTGCTATAGTAATATTACCATATATTAATCTAGTTGTATATTTACCTCCACCTGTATAGATGTCATCTGGACTCTGAAGCTCTAGGTCATATTTAGCTTTTTTAAACGTCCAATTATTAGTAGTTTGAGCCGGTATGAGTAGAGTTATCTTTCCGTTTTCTCCATCAATACTAAACTTATATACACTATAATCCAAATTAACTGTATCAAAAACTAATGTTGTATTATTACTGGTTTTCATAATTAGTCTAGCACACCAATTCGTAAGATCAACAATATTTTTATCTTTGTCTTTATATACCAAAGACATTTTAAAAGATGAACCTTGTTCAATATTAAAATCGTACTGAGCGGCTGCCATAGTCTTTCCCTTAATGTTGATATTGTATTATACTGTTTATATACACCTAAAAAAAAAGGCCGGCACTAGGCCAGCCTTTCTTTTCTAGTTGTCGGTAATCATTAGAGAGTGCCAAGTAGTACTCTACGATTATCAAGAACAGCAAAGCCTTGCTCTGCCCAGCCATAGAAACCAGCTCTCTTCTGACGATGAAGAGTATCATCTTCGAAGATCTGAACTTCTTGGCGAACTGGCATAATGAAACTGTCTCTCTTGCGAAGGTCGAGACCAAGAACAAGTTCTTTGTCAGAACCCATTGAGCCAGCACCACCAAGAACATTTTCAAAGAATAGTTGATATTCTTGACCATAACCTAGTTCATCTAGATCATGAAGATTGATACCAAAAACTCTATTAATAGAGCCGTCAGCAGCTGTATAGATTTCACGACGAGTGATTTCGTCAACTTGATCTATGCCCCAGTTACGAATGTCTTCCAACGCTTCTGGAGATACATATAAATCAGTCAACATACCACGATTATTGCTTGAGCTATTACCACCTCCGTTACGACGCATAACGGTTTTCATAATAGATACAAGTCTCTTAGTGAACTGACCAGGATCAGCGTCACTATCTGTAACAATAATAGCACGGTCAGTAGCAGCAGCTAAAAGCGTATGCCAACCGTCATCATTCATTTTCTTAACAAATTGTGCTTCAAGAACTTCCATAGCACGACCAACTACGTCCCAACGAGCATCACGAGCATACTTTAGAAGATAGTCGATGCTAGCACCGATATCATAAGTTGGAACCATTACATAATCACCCTCAACATGACGTTGTGGAATATATCCGTGATTAGGAATAGTATAGGCAACGAAATCTTTTTCGGTACCAGGAGCTAGGAAATCAAGAGGAAACTCTGGAGTAGCACTTTGAGCTAAAACAATTGGCTCAAATATACCATCTAGAATATCTCCATTAAGAACACCCTGTCTTAGTGGTAATTCTAAAGCCTTAGCAAATTCAGCATTTGCAACTGTAGCCTCCGTCTTATTTGCTGAACCAGAGCGAACAAGAAGATCTGTTAACTCTGGTGTTGGTTCGAATCTGTTAGCCATTTTTATCTCCCTTTTCATGTAATGTTGATGTCTACTTTAACATAATTGTCAGCATCATAGTCGCTTAAGAAACGACCTACTTGTACGCTATTAGTGCTATCAGTAGTAAGAACGCCTTCAGCACCAAAATAAGCAACGTCTCCAGCGCTAATATCTAGACCAGTAACAACAACATTAGTTGTAACTTGACCTTGGCGTAGAAGAGTAACTTTACTGCCTACTTGAACTTCATCTTTGTGCCAATTGATATGCTGTCTTGTTAAGTCAAGGTCGACAACATCATTTAGTAGTAGTCCCGCTGGTGATTTGCCCGATGGACTAGCTGCATATTCAACTACAGCATCTCCATCATCCATGCTTACGCCAACACCGGCTGTACTATGAACAACGACACCACCACGCTCACCTACTTCATTCATGAAGAATGAGATATCTGTGTAAGCTTCAATACGATCTGGTTTTAAAGCCATTTTATTCTCCCTTATTAAGTGTTTTACCTAGTCTGTTGCAAACAAAATTAACTAAAGCTGCCCTAGTGTTTTCTAGTTCGTTTTCTTCACTAGCAACGCTGAGATCAACTTCTTCTGAAGGTTGTGCTGTTTCTAAAACTTCGGAAATATCTTCTGAGGCTTTTTTCTTCATAACAGCTTCTCCTTCTTTCATTTCTTTTTCGTCTTTCTTTGGTTTCATTGCAGCTAATAAAGTTACAATGTTTTCGAAAGATGCGTCATCAAGTGATTCAAACTTTTCGACATTAGATGATGCTGACTCTTCATCGAGACCAGCTTCTAAGAGAGAAGCTTTGCGTTTCATCATAGCTTCTTTCTTTTTCATTTCTTCTTCTTTAGACTTATAAGCAGCAAGAACTTCGTTTGCAGCATCAAGTTCTGCCTTCATTTTTTCCATTTCTTCTTTCTTTTTCTTCATGTCTTCTTCAGACATTTTAGCAGCTTCTTCTTTTTCTGTTAATGCGGTTTCTAAAGCAGCTTTTGTTTCAGTGTGAGCAACACGTTCTGCTTCAAGCGCTACTTCTAGCTCGGAGGCCTGAGCCTTTACTGTTTCAACAGAAGCATATGCTTCCTTTACCATTTCTGAACAATCACTCATAGCTTCCACCTTTTCTTCGGGTTTAACTGTTTCGGAACTCATGCTTGCCTCCTGTATTTGGGCTTGATTAGAAAATACACCTATTTCTTCTAAAGTACGATTTTTTTCTTCGTCATTTTTTTTATTTTCAAAACGAAAACTTTCTTTTGTAAAAATGACACTTTCTGGATTAGCTGGTCTATTAACAAATCCCTTACCTGAAAATGTTATATTCCTTAATACTCTACCTATCTTATAGTCTTCATGTTCACCGGCACCACCATATGCTCTTAAATGTTTTGTTAAATAAGCAGTTTCAGAATTTCTTGCTAAAACTTTATATTCTCCGGTACTTTTATTTGTTACCCCATAATCAAAGCCTTTAAAGAAACATTCCATACTAACATATTTAGTTCCATTCTCTATTTCATCAATCAATTCATTTGCTCTGTCTTTGAGTGTCGGATCTGTAAAGCCATTATAAATAACTGATGCAGTGAGGATGTGGAACTTTTCTGGTAAATTATCAATAGGTGTGTTTTCATCTATCAATATACCATCGTCTGTAATAGGCCAATTTGAAGTAATATGTCCAACAATAGTGTTTTCGTCGTGTTCTAGATTAGTTGGTTTGTGAATTGGGCTATTTCTTGCAACCCATACTTCTTCCTTATCGAAAATGTCATCGTTTTTATTCCATGAGGTAGTTACTAGAATTGATTGAGTGTAATATAAGTCGCTATCATTTAATCCGGCTATAGATTTTAATTCGTTTTTTTGTTTTGCAGATAGTACGTCCTCTGAACCTTTTTCCACCAAGCAGGCGTAAACCACGGAAGCTTTGGATTGAATTTGCTCTTCCAGACCATCTTGTTTTTCTGTTTCAAATATTTGCATTATATTACCTCTTTAGTTATGTGGCATATCGGTAAATTACACCAGTCCGGAGCAAAAGTATGCCTTGGTAAATTTTAGTTCTTCTGTTGTCAAATTTCTGGATAGTTCAATATTCATAGATTTAACAAAATTAACGTATTGATTATGTAGATCTTTCGTGTCAATACTATTGATAGTATTGAGTTTGGATAAAACAACTTCTTCGTTAATTGATTCAAAAGGCTCTAGAGAAAAGAAAATTTTTGTTTTTGTATCTTCGGCTTCTTCGTACTCTTCCGATGACAGGCTTCTCATATTCTTTTTGGAATAAAAGTCAAGAAGATATGGATTTAATAGTTCTGAAATTTTCTCTTGAGCTTCTATCCCCCATAACTGCAAAGAGGCACCGGTCTGAGGTTTAAAGTCTCTTTCTTTTCTCGGTTCTTTGTCATTAGAATTTTTCGGTCTTCCTTCTCCAGGCTCTCCTGAGGGAGGACTTTGACCAATAGGACCGGGCTTAGGAGGAGTATTAGCCATTTTCATTTCGACTGAAGTTTTTTCTCCATTCTTCTTCTTGTCTAGCTTGAGCCCAACTTGACTAGGAGCTGCAAGGCCAATTTGTAAAGCAATCTTTCTAAGAGCGTTATCAAATTGTGGATCATGCCAAGGACCAGCTTTTTTGATCATTCTGTCACTATTCCTATCTCTATTTTCTCTATTTAATCTTGTCTTTTCTGTATCCGGATCAAAACCAAATACATGTTGTACCAGTTCGTCACTAACAATATTTCTGTCAGCCAGTTGAATCAATAGTGCTTTTTCTGCATCTTCATTACTAAGGTCCATTCTGTCAAATTCAATCTTGGCTGGAAGTCTGAACCCCATAGCTTTTTGTACAAGTTCGATTTCTTGTTGCCAAAATGAACTTAACACTCTACGTCCATATTGTAGTCTTTGTGTTAATGTTTTTAAACTGATGAAGTTATTAGTTGTTCCCGCAGCTCCAAAAGTACCAGTAAGAGTAGGGGGGATGCCAAGCCCTGCATATATACTATTTAAATGAGGGGCATATTTAGCTTCTCCTAAAAACTGATGAACATTAGTTTTGCTTTCTATCAGTTCAATATCTGGACCCCAAACAAGATCCATAGTACCTCCACCCACATTATTCTGAAGAATATTGCTGAGCTTACTAGCGGCAGCAGGGGTGGGTGCAATTTTATGATCAAGACTTCCTAACTTAAAAATACGGATATTACTAATAGCTCCATCGAGAGCAGCAAGGTCAGCTAACTTAAGTTTTTCAATTACATTTATATCATCCATAATAGAGTAAACTATAGGATACGCCCATGATTTCCAATCATCTTTTTTATAATGGAAAACCAAAGTTTTATTCGGATCCAACATGTAAGGCTTTTTACTTTTTGCTGCTTCTATTATTGCTCCGGGAAGCTGACTGATAATTTTTCTTTCTGCTTCATTTTTTGGCCTATTGATAATTTTCCTTAAACTGGCAGGAAGTGTGATAGAGTACATTCTATTTCCAACAAAACTAGCCAAAGAACCACCAACAATATCAACACAAGCAGGATCAATAAAAGTATATTTCCAAGGTATTTCCCTTCTCTCTACTGAAGAAGCCTCATAATTAACAATCATATCTGGGTTGGCTGTTGCTTTATACATCTGATTGGCTGTTTTCACGCTTATCTTTGCTGTTTGTCTATTTATAACAACATTGCCAATACGATATAGGTTATTTAAAAATCTTTCGCTTCTCTCTTCTCCACGAACTTTTTTAAACCAATTTCTGTAGAATCTTTCTATTCTCTTATTTGGGTGTACAAGCCTGATTCCCTGACTAGCAAAATCGCCCATCAAATCAATAACATTTTTTACTAAACCAACTCTATTATAAACAACATCAGACTGACGAAAAATATTCTTAATATGGGTAGGTACGGCTTCTTCTGGTCTAAAGTAATCATAATCACTACGGCTTAATCCGGGACGACCACTAGTTGGGCCATCCAAATTTGAAAAGTCTAGGCGATATCTAGAATTATTAGCTGATGTTCTTTCTATACCAGAAAATTCATCCAAGCTCCTTGAAGCTTCTTTTAATGCTTCTCTTTTGTCATTAAGATCAGCATCTCCCCATGTAACATATGCATTTTCGGGAATGATCGGTTCTGAGTCTGGAATATGTGGATTTTTCATATAGTTATTCTTTAATGTTATTGTATAAGTATTGCGATACTATTGATTATACACCTATTATTAACGATATACACCCTTATAGATATCGTGATTAGCTGAGGATGTAAACCAATTGGGTCCTTTATAAAATTCTCCATCTTTTTGTCCCGGGATAGTTCTTAAATTAGCTCCTATAAGACCATAGTTAATAGAAGATAAAGTTCTGTTTAATTGTCTAGCTATCATATTTGCAATAACTAAAGCGCTATAACGGTCTTTGCGAAGTTTGCCTTTCTTTCCATTTGGCAACTTAACATCAGGAGTATCCCACTTATCTCTTCCTCCGACTCCATTACTTGTTTGTGTCATCACAATAGTAGTTAATTCATTTTTTAGTTCTTCTATCTCTAATATACACTCACTTTCACTATCATACAACTTTTCTATATCACTATTGATTATGTCTTTTCCTTCTTTATCTAATGCCAATCCCAAAGTTAGTTGATCAAACCTTGGAAATAATAAAACTTTGTCTTCAAGATCTTTTCTTAGTCCGTGGTTTGCTGCTGCTGTCCAATCTGCTTTAGCAAACTGTACTAACTCTAGTATATGTAAACCTTGTTGATCATCAGTATCTTTTTCTTTATCGGGATCTATGATAGGCCAAATAAGATTTTCTCCTTCTTCTAATTTGCTTGGGTCGTGTAGAGCCTCTTCTACTGCAACACCGCCACCCTGAGCATCCATACCTATTAATCTACAAGGAAATACTTTCATCAAATTACGAATTTTTCTAGCGCAAAACCCATAGAAATCATGTTCTCCAACAAGACCAGTTTTTTGCCGATCTTTAAAATTGCTACGATTTGTTGTCCAACAATAAACAATTCTACTATGATCACCATGAAGCTCTAAAACAACTATACTAAAATTATCTTTTTCGGAAGCTGGGTCGATTCCATAAACATATTCATAACTACTATTGCCTTTAGTAGACACATCAAATATCACAGGCTTGTCTGCAACTTTGATAGGATTAGAATCCCGTGTAACACAGCTTTCGATAAGGCTACGTTTAAAGAACCCGTCGCTATCCTCCGTGAAACAAGCGGCGTATTCCATGTTATAAATACCGGTATGAATCGTAGCCCTGGCTCTAGCAACCTGTTTATCATCCATGAAACCTTTAGGAATTAATTCGTAAGGGATTCTTACTATGCTATAATCATCCCAATTAAAGTTATCTGGTACATCTTCACCGAAAATTTCTCTTAGCTTATGTTGGTCTCCACGACTATTTATAATGGCTTTATATCGGTTCCAATATGTAGCAAAATGCTTGAAGCTATAATCCGCCGTTCCGCTAATAATTGCTTGGTTGCCCTTTTTAATCTGAACAGCCTCTAATTCATCTGTCCACAAACCAGCTTCACGCATGGCTTTTTTACGAGCTTCTTCTTTAACATTCTGAATAGGGCTTGCGCTTACAGCTGCGAAACCCGCTACAACCGTCTCATAAATATCCGGGCTAATACTAGCAAACTCGTCAGCAATGATAATATGCGCACGGAGGCCTCTAATCTTGCTTCCGTCCCCCATAGGAACAGCGATAGTCCAACTATCACCAAGACGGATAGTACAACGGTCGACATCTCTTCTCGGTCCATCATCATTACTACTAAATATACTCCTGATTATAGGACTATTGCGCCACATATTTTCCATGTATTCAAAGATAATTTTGCTCTGTCGAAATGCAGCGCCAACGATAACAATTTTTGTACCTGGAACTAATATACACTTTAAAAAGCTATAAAGAGCTAAACTAAAAGACTTACCAAAACCACGAGACGCAATAAACATAGGAAATGGTCTATACCAAAATTCTTGCAACAAAGCAATCTGAATAGGATGAAGTTCTATACCCATTAATAATTTTACCGTAGAACCAAAATATTTAGGATTTCTGAGAATTCTCAATAGATGTAGATCTGGATTTTCTATATCTTCTTTTTTTCTACCAAAAAGTGGATTGTCTGGTAGTATTAATTCATTAAGATCTCCAAGGCCTAGCCAAGCATCGTCATAAACGTTTTTAGTTTTGATTATATTTGCCATAAACTGTTCTCATGATTCTTACGGCCATTTTTTCTGCATTGTCTGCATCACCGCAGTAAATAGTATGTATATTATAGTTTGTGTTGATAAGAGAAAGATACTTTATTATGTAATTACTTGACACTCGCAATTTATTCCATTTGTTTTTTGGAATATCAGACCCAACAGGAAAATCATAAACATCCTGTAAATCAAATTCAAAAAGCATGAAACGATGAGGTATCTCACTCATTCGTTCTAATACATTAGCAAATCTTTTTTCTGTTATATTATTTGCTACTTCACTAACACTTTGTTTACGTTCTATACACAAAAGATTCTCTAACCCCTCTATGCTATAGTCACCAGTATCAAGCTTGCGTCTTGATGTAGTATGATGACCAAACTCCCAGGCATTCTGTTCTCTTGTATCAACTATTATTGTAAATTCATCACTTTTCATTATTCATTTCATTTCTATATTTTTTGGCTTTGTTTATTGCTTTTTTAACAACCATCTTAGCAACTGCATCAACATAAGGGATTTTTCTTTTCTTACACTCTTCTTCTAACCAGCCACAGATAGTATCTAGATTTTCTTCGCACCATTCAATTCCATTCTTATTCATTTCCAGAGCATGTTTACGGCAAGAACAAGTAGGACTACTTTTAATACCTATGGCACTAAACATACTAGCTAAAATACTACCTGGGCCATACGGTTCATCTTCTAAAGTTTTAGGAAACTGTTCTTGCAAATATTTTTGAAGATCTCCTTTTGATATTTCTAATAGTTTTTCTTGAGCTTTGGATTTTGTGATATCTGGATTTTTTTGATAATCCTCTCCTGAAAATAACAAAACGTTATGAGGCAGGTGTTTTATGGCCACATAGTATTGTTCTGTTACTGGATTGTCCAAATATATGATATCCAGAGAGTCTAGTTGTATAGGAGGTGGATTGACTACTTTATTGGTGTTTTGATCAGTATATTTTGATGGTACTATTGTAATCGGACTTTCTAATTTCATTTTCGTTTCCTTTGCAGTATAAGCTGATTAAAGAAATTAATATAACTATCTTCATCATTAGTAATAAGTTTATGGTGATCTTTACACAAGGTAATACCGTTGTCTAAGTGATATCTTAATCCAGGAAATTGACTCCATTTTAATATGTGATGAGCCTGTAGCCCCTTTGTTCGATTACATCCGGGCCACTGACAACGATGTTGGTCTCTAGCATATATCTTCTTACGCCATTTTTTATATTCTGGATCATTATAGTTCCTCATCTTGATACTCTAAGCTTTCTGGACTTAAGATTGGTACATCAACTTTTCCGTCCTGATATTGATGGTTATTAAAAAGAGTTTTTCTTGCTTTATCTGTTGCAAGAGAAAGGATCTCCATTTCTTTGCCCTCTTTCTCACGAATAAGTTCATCTTCTAACATTCGGATTAATCCAACCCAGCTACTCTTACCGTCCTCGATTCTTTTAATTCTTTGTTCTCTGGTGGCTTTTAGATCTTTGCTAATTTTTTGCTGTTCATTAAGAAGTTTAGTATATTCATTTGTATAGCTGGCAATAGAATTTCGAGAGAAACTTAATTGGGTTTCTAGGTTGGTAAGCTTGGGGATATCTCTTTGATCTTCAGGCTTGTTGTATTCTTCGTCTACTTTTTGTTGGAGCCTCTCTGTTTCTGCGATATGTCTCTTTCTTTCTTTCATACTTCTATTGATTAAAATATCTATCGTAATAAATTGTTTAATCTGAAGTTCTTCAGCAGGAAGTACGTCTTCCCTGAATTGTTTTACTAGGCCAATCCATGTGTTTTCAAAATAGTCCAGTTCTCCCGTATCTTCGTCAAATTGACGTAATATTTCTGGCCAGAATGTTTTTGCGTGTAATTTTAGTCTAAGACTCTGGTCTGTTTGATTCTCGTCCTGGTCGAAACTGAGATTGTTTTGAACAATATATTTTTCTATAGGTTTTGTAGAACGATTAATAGCATCTGCTATTTGTTCTATTGTTAAGCCGCCTATATTATCTCGGATAAATTTTTCTTCGTCTAAGCTTAGTTTTCCACGCTTTCTATTCATTTATAATCTCACTGATTCTTTTTTCTAATTTCGTTATTTCATTTTTTGTAACTTTTATTCCGCTTTTAAGCTTTAAGTATGTTTGACGATGTTCTCCATTTAAATGTTCTTCTATCTTGTCGAGTATTTCGTGATTAGCAACTTTATCTGCGTCATTTTTTTTATTGGGTAGGTATTCCTTAAGCTCTTCTATAGTGTTGAGATGCATTAGATTCTTTTTGCTTATGTTTCTAGTATACCAATTGTTATAGTCAGAACATTCTAGTTTATCGGTATATTTTTTGCAGGAGCTAGGGTTTTTTGTTGTATTGGCGTCGAAGAAGGGGCATCCATTGCACGGCTTATCAGGCCTTTGATAATTATCTCTTTTAAAATTAAAGAGGCGATTTCGCACATGTGTCCAAAGAAAATTTTCGAGAGGTCTTTGATAATCGTAGTTTTTTAATCCTTCAAGAGCAAATATACTTATCTGCTGTTTCATATCTTCTACTTCATGGTAACCAAACTTAAACTTATATGCCAGTTTTTTGCTGATAATATCTATAGTGTCTAATAGTTCTTGTTCAGTTATTTTCTTTTTTTGTTTTTTCTTCTTTTTCATAGGCAGTGTTGAGCAGTGTAGATATGCTCTTTCCTTGTGAGGATTGTAGATCTTGTGTGACATCAACTCCGCTTGCTACTATATGAAGAGTGCTGGGTACAAAATTACTAATGTTCATAATTAATAACCTCTTGCTTTAGAAATATACCAATGGTATTATATAGTATGCTTTTGTACACCTTTTGTCAAATGAAAAGAAGTTTATGAGAAAATTTCCT